>Ga0183098_10268_pt1 | contig 147681 bp, 131 predicted proteins | sample BioMet9_FD_128884 | JGI IMG/M metagenome (GOLD analysis project Ga0183098, IMG submission 128884) | Microbial communities from bioreactor (seeded with sewage sludge) at Lawrence Berkeley National Lab, California, USA - Biofuel... | ecosystem: Engineered > Bioreactor > Anaerobic > Unclassified ...
GCGACCTGATCCGGGGTGAATGCCTTCTTGGCCATAAAGAAAACCTCCGTTGCCTTAATGGTAATCGGAGGTCATCAATCAGCCTAGGGCTTTTTTATTAACTGTCCGAATTACAGGGTCCAGTTTACTTCCGAAGGTTTTTTGTTGGCTTCAGTCGTAGCTTCTTAATCCGACGTCGGGGAGATAGGACTTCAGAATCTCAAGGAACTTCTCCGCCTTTTCTTTGCTGACCATATGAAGGCCATGCTGGATGCAATGCTCGTTATCGATATAGCGTTGAAGCCGGTAACGCTTGGCTCCTTTGATCCACTGCCCAATCGCTTCCATGTCCTTCTCGGTATGGAATTCATCGATGATCGTGGTCCGGAATTCATAAGCGACCCCACAGCTCATAATGAAGCTGACGGATTCTTTGATCGGATTGAGGTTCAATTTCGGGATTCCGGTCGTTAACCCATACTTTTCGGGACTATTTTTAATATCCATCGCGATATAGTCGACCAAATGAAGGGCGACGACTTTCTTCAGCACTTCGGGATTGGAACCATTGGAATCAAGTTTCACTTTGTAGCCGAAGGATTTGATGTCCTGAAGTTTCTCAATGAGATCCGGCATCAAAGTCGGTTCACCCCCGGTCACGCACACGGCATCGAGGACGCCTTGGCGTTTTTTGAGGTAGGCCATGATCTCGGACCACGGGATCGTCGGAGCTTCCTGAGGACGTAAAACCAAATCGCTATTATGGCAGAAAGGGCAACGGAACCCGCAGCCCGCCATAAATAACGTCGTCGTGATATTGTCATCGTAATCGACAAGGGAAAGTTTTTCCCAACCTGAGAAATCCATACTGAAGAGTATAAGCCTTTAAGGCTTATGCGGATAGATATCCCCCGTTAATTTGACAAAACCGTTAACCTAAAGGAGAATAAAGGCAGCACCGATCCATTAGGGATCTGGCCCCAATGAGGGGGACCTGCTAAAGCCTTGAATCTTGTCAAAGAGATTTAAGGCTTTTTCATCGGCTCTAGATTTAAAGGTACCCGTAAGATAAAATAATCCGCTATGAAAAAACTTTGGAAACGCCTGTCCGATTACTTCCATGGAGCCAAGGACGAGAACCTGTTCCGTCTCGATGGCGCGGTGCCGTTCAATAAAGCCATCCCCTTTGGCTTTCAGCACGTCCTCGCGATGTTCGTTGCTAATATCGCCCCGTTATTCATCGTGCTCTACACTGTCTCCAATAAAGGGGGCCAGCTTAGTAACGAAGTGATTGAAAACGCTATCCGTTCGGCCATTTTTGTCGCGGCAATCGGAACCACGGTCCAACTCTTTCCAATCTGGCGGATTGGTTCCAAACTCCCGATCGTCGTTGGGCTATCCTTCACCTTCGTCGGGGTGCTTTCCCTCATCGCCAAGATCTATGGCTTCCCCACGATGTTCGTTTCGGTCATCATCGGCGGTCTTTTTATTGGAATCTTAGGCCTCTTTGCCAAATATTGGAGACGCTTCATTAAACCGATCGTCGCCGCTTGTGTTGTCTTAGGAATTGGCCTATCGCTCCTCATCGTTGGGATCGATGAGTTCATCGCGACCAATTCCGGAACGATCATAAATGGGGTCTACAGTTTCGAAAAAGGCTGGCCTTTCTTAGTCGTGGCCGCTTCCGCCCTGATCTCTTCGCTTCTCTTCTATATCTTCATGCCCGGCGTGTGGAAGAACATTAACATTCTTGCCGGCTTAATCGTCGGATATTTGGTCGCGCTTTGCTTCCAAGGAAGTTCCTATGCGATGATTGATTTCTCGGGAATGATTGGCGAGAACGCTAGCCACGTCACCGATTGGATCAATGTCCCCCGTCCGATCTTCACCTTGATGAGTTTCTCATGGGGTGACTTCAATATCGGGGCGATCCTCTCGGTTTGCTTGATTTATTTGGTTGCCACCACCGAAGGCATCGGCGACCTCTCCTCCTTGGCTAACGCCGGCCTTGGCCGCGATCCGACTGACCAGGAAATTTCGGGTGGGCTTTCTTGCGATGGTTTCACCAGCGCGATCGCCGGCTGCTTCGGCGCTCTTCCTTTAACGACATTCACTCAGAATGTGGGCATCGTTGGCCAAACCAAAGTCGTCAATCGTTTCACGATTCTTCAAGGCACCCTCCTGCTCTTTGCGGCCTCGCTCTTCCCAATAGTCTCTCGTTTTCTTATGACGATTCCCGAGGCGGTTTTAGGAGGCTGCATGGTCAATCTCTTCGCTTCAATTGTCGTCATTGGAATGCAGATGGTCGCCAAGTCGGGTATGAACCAAAAGAACATCACGATCACTTCGCTCGCTTTAGGCTTAGGATACGGTATCACCTTAGTTCCTGCTTTCACGGCGAACACGTATACGGGCAGCCTCGAATGGCTGAACTATTTGATGCTGATCATTCAGAACCCGGTCGCGAACATGTTTGTCATCTCGCTTATTCTCTCCTATGTTTTGCCCGAACGGATGAACGGCCCGAATAACCCCGAGCAACAAAACGCTTAAAATGTCGCTTGTGGTTTTGAAAAAGAGACCTATTCTATAGCCGAAGGTTAACCATCATGAAAACCTGCCCGCTATGTGGACGCCAAAATCCCGATGACAATAAGTTCTGCAATTATTGCGGAACCGCCCTTTCAGCCGAAGCCGATCCTAATAAAGATCCTGAAGTAGTTGAAGTGAAGGCGGAAGATAAACCTGCACCGGAACCAGCTCAACCCCAGAATGACGCGGAGTCGACTTCCGCTCCAAAAGCGGAACCAGTCTCCGATAAAGGCGATTGGACCAGCGCCGACACCTTTGCGATCGTCTCGATTGCTTGTGCGGCCGAAGCCCTTCCTGTCGTCGGCATCGTCTTCGGTTATCTTGGCCTCAAGTCGAAGCGTCTCTCCGGCCTCGCGAAAGCGGGTTTGATCCTCTCAATCGTTGTGACGACCATCTGGGCGATTTATCTCATTACGGCAATTGCTCTTGGCATCTCCAAAATCTATAACGCCTGAAAATTCAATAAAGGAAGGGAGTGATCCCTTCTTTTTTATGCCCCGGTCCGCACAAGGCAAGCTAAACCATCGGCGATGGTTCCACTTAAAGAATTGGACGAGACCGTGAACGTATTTCCGCTATAAAGATCGGAATAGGTACCATCGATAAGACTGTGGGTGGTGAAGGTGAGCGATCCGCTCCAGCCCGAAACATCAACGAGGCTGATGCCATATAAACCATTCCCGCTCCGTTCCACTCCGACCAAGTGATAGCCATCATTGCTCACATATTCGCTCGTCGCCTCGATCATTTGGTTATGGAAGAGGTTGGCGGCTTTGACTTTCGTCGAAAGATAGGACGAGGATAGGGTGCTATTCATCGTGGTGCCGGGCCGGACAAAATAGAGAGCATGAGCGTTGGCCCGCGCCGCGATTAATCCCCAGGCTAGATCGACTTGATCTTGGGTCGTGTTCTTGCTGCTACCCGAATCGTTCAAATAGGTATCATGGCTCTCGGCCCAAAGGACCGTGCGGCTCGCGGCCTGACCATCGAGATAGGATGAAGTCGATGCGGTTGAAGCGCTTTGGTTAACGACCCCAGACAGGACGTTATAGCCCACCGAATTATCGGTAAGGGCATTCAGATAATTGTTATAGATGCTGCGGCTTCGCGAGGAACCTGGCGAATCAAGTACCTCACCATAGTTAAAGAGGGTGATGCCTTTGCTCGCCGCATACGTTTTGGCCGCCACGGCCGTGTTGGTCCAGAAGTCGGAAGCGCAATCGCCATCAAGCGGGGTCTCAATGTGCTTGGCGGCGTCGAAGCGGAAACCCGATACTCCGCAGTCGATACAACTCTTCAAATAGGAAAGCACGCGGGATTGGACATAACTATTGCTGGTATTGAGATCTGGACAGCAAATGTTTTCCCGGGTGATGGTGTAAGTCGAAGTGTCATTCCAATTCGCGGCCTTGTAGTCATGGAAGGTCGAGCTTTGATTGTTGTAGATATAGGACTCGTAAGTCGCGACTTCTTCATCAGGAGTATTGCTAGACGAGCCACCCGCCATATGATTCGCGACCACATCGACGATGATCTTAATCCCTTTGACTTTGGCCGCAGTGCAGAGCGAGGTCAGACTGCTTTCGGTTCCGATCCAAGAGGAGGTGGCGATGCTAAAGGCGACTGGTTGATAAAGCTTCCACCACTGACCCGAGGTATCGGTCCAAGAAGCCGAATAGTCCTTGCATTGCTGCATCGGCGAAGTTTGAATCGCGGTATAACCTGCGGCCTTGATGGCGTCGAGATTCGACTGAATCGTCGCCAAGGACCAATCGAAACAATGCAAAATCAAACCTTGGTCCGTAGAATCGCTCACCGTCACGTTATCTTCGCCCGAGGCCGCCATCGCGGCGGTCGCGGAAGCATAAACTCCGCTCAATCCGCTCATCTTATAGACAGAATAGTTACCGTTACTGTCCGCCATAAAACTATTAAGGGAGAAAGATTCGTCCCCTCCCGGATCTTTGTTCGTCCAATCGTTGGCAGGGTGAACGATGTAATTGAGGGTCGTGGTCGTGCCCCAAGTCGATAAGGGCAAAGCCCAATAGACTCCATAGGAATCAGTTTGATCAAAGGCATACTGGGTCCCGCTGCCGCTGGTCCAAACCCAGGTTCCATAAGCGTTCCCATTCTTGCTATATGTGGTATCGCTTCGATGATAATGGAAATACAGATAATTCGAGGTCGAAAGGGTCTTCGCATTCGTCGAAGCTAGACAACTGTAGACCAACGAAATGGATTGAACGGTGATTGCACTGCTCACGGCAGCCAATTTGAAGAAATCGGAGGACAGGTTAACCCGGGTGCCGCTACTTAGCGCGGTGGCGCCTCCTTGAAAGGAGGTGCTTTCCGAAGTATAGAGGTTTAAGCCGCCGGTCCCGCCATCAGTAAAGCTCACCGTAATCGCGCTGAGCCCATGAAGCTCGCTCACGTTATAAAGAAAACCACCCGAACTTGAGAGCAGGGCGTAAGCTCCGCTCGCGGAGGAACAGTTTTTATAGTTGATCGCAATCGCGGTTCCGCTGGAGGTAGTCGCGGTCGCATTGGCTTTTAAAGAAGAACTAGCACTGGCATCAGTGATCGCTCCGTTTGCGGCATTCAGAGTCAAGGTGTATGAACTGGCTCCAGCGGCCCGTTCGTTCGAATCGACACGGCCCAGCAAAGTTACGGCCAAAACTAAAACCGCACCGATGAGGGCTCCGGCTTTTAAGACCGTGAAAGTGGATGGCCGATTCATATTCCCCAAAGACCTTATTGTGTTATTATCGCCTTTCTTTTGAAGAAAACTACCGCCAAAAAGAGGGGTTTCTTGACGATTTGGAATAAATTACTGCCCCCACTCTTTTTTGCAACCTCTCGTTGCGAAACGACCAGTCGAGCTCCCGCAACCGAATTTTTCTTTATTATTTTGTGAAGGAGAACACAATTAATGTCATGAAAAAAGGCTATTCCCCTTTATCGAACGCCCATTACGTTCTCCGGATCGGTCAGCGTTACACCCGGTGGTATACCTTTTATTTTCTTTTAAAGATCGTTTGCAGCATCCTGACTCCGCTTCTCGCCACCATCACCTCAGCCATAGTTGTTTACGCCTTGAGTAACGGTTTCGATAACCTTCAGTACCTTTGGACGATCCTCGGTTTGTGCGGGGCCACTTTGGTGATCGGAATTCTTCAGGCTCTCGCCGACGAACGTTACAGCTGGCTCAGCACTTTCGCCCGAGTCGAAACCGCCTGGATGGACATCACCCATAAGCTATTGACGACCAGCTATTCCAACGTTGAAACGCGAGAAAGACGTTCGGTTTTCACCAGAGGTTTCGCTTCGCTTGATAGCAACTGGGTCGGGGTCGAAGGCCTGATGAAGCAATACCCCGGCTTCTATATCGGCATCATCGGCATGACCGTCTATGGGGTTCTCGCTGCGATCTACGTTCCGTGGGTCCTTCTCATCTTAGGAGGAATGCTGGCCGCCAATCTTTTGATTGGAATCTGGGCCTATAACTACATGGTCAAGGTCGAGAAGCAAAGCGAAGAAAACTACCATCGCCGCGAAATTCTCAGCAAGAACGCTACTTCGAAAGAATATGCCAAAGACGTTCGGTCCTACCGGCTTCAGAAATGGTTCTTAAGCCTCTTCGATAGTCTCACCGAAAAAGTGGGAGCCCTCGAATTCAAATCGCGACTCCGTTTCTTTCTAGGAAGCGTTTCCGATAGTGTCTTCGCTTTGGCCCGCGACCTTATCACTTATTCTTTCTTAATCGCGATGGCTCTCGACAAAAAGATTGATGTCTCGACCTTTGTCTTCTTAACCGGAATCGTCGCCGGCTTCTCGAGCTGGGTCAACTCCTTCACTGTTTCATATAACAACATGCGGCGTTTTGGGGTTTCCGTCAGCGAGTTCCGGAATGCCCTTAAAGTCCCAGAACCTGAAAACCGAGGGACCCGTGACATCAAAGATCTGCAAAAACCGATTTCGATTGAACTCGATCATGTCTGTTTTACCTATCCGGGAAGCGACCACGAGACCCTCCACGATATCTCGCTTCAAATTAAGCCAGGCGAACGGGTTGCGCTTGTCGGCGATAACGGCGCAGGCAAAACTACGCTGGTCAAACTCTTAGCGGGCCTTTATGCCCCCACTTCGGGTCGGATTCTCATCGACGGGATTGACGTGAGAGAGTTCTCTCGCGACGATTATTTCTCGTTGATTTCTCCGGTCTTCCAAGATAGCCAACCTTTAGCCTTCACGGTTTTTAATAACGTTGCCTGCTCCGAAAAAGCCGATGGCAACATCGACCGATTCTGGGCAGCCATCACTTCCTCCGGTCTCAAAGAGAAAATCGAAAGTCTCCCCAAGAAGGAAGACACTTTCATCACCCAAACCTTTGATCTTACTGGCGTTCGTTTTTCCGGCGGCGAAACCCAAAAACTGATGTTGGCCCGTTCCTTATATAAGAATGCCCCGATTCTTTTACTCGATGAGCCGACGGCCGCCCTCGACCCCATAAGCGAAGAATCGATGTATAAACAGTATCTCAGCTTCGCCAAAGACAACACCTCGTTCTTTATTTCCCACCGTCTCGCCTCCACCCGTTTTTGTGACCGCATTCTCTACTTGAATCACGGACAAATCGAAGAAAGCGGAACTCATGAGAGCTTACTAAAACAAGGCGGTCTCTATGCCGAGACGTTCAAAATCCAAGCCAAATATTATCAGGAGGTTCCCGATGGAAGCAGCCACTAAAAAGCCTTCGGTCTTCACGAAAAACCTCCGGGTGCTCCGCTTGCTTTGGCGTCTCTCAAAGAGTTATTTCTTCACCTCCTTTGGGGAACATATCCTCAAGGCCTTTTTGCCTTATGTTGCTCTTTATGGAGCCAACCTCCTTATCGATGGGATTTCTGGAGGCAAGAGCTTAGCCGACCTCATGGTCGTTGTCTATTGGATGGCAGGAATCATCTGCGGGGCCAGCATCCTCATGGTGACCTTCTCCCTTTATAACCAGACGGTCGCCGCCAAACTCGAGGTAAAAGTCAAACAGCTTCTCTCCGCTAAGACCTTCGCTCTCTCCTACGCCCAATGCGAAGATTTCGACACGATGCGGCTGGTGGCCGCGGCCGATGAAGGATCCAATGGCACCGGTGGCCTTTCGACCTATATGGAAAGTATGGCAAGCATGGTTGAAGGGATCACTTCGATCGTGTTCGGTCTCATTTTCTTAGCCCCTTTATTTCAAGCCGCCGCGGTGACGGCTTCCGATCCCCTGCCGATCTATCTTGGTTCGATTTGGGCCCCGCTTACGATCATCGGCTTAGCCTTGCTCAGCATGATCATCACCGGAGCCATGCTGTTCTTTTCGAACACCATGATCTACCACGTCATGATGAAAAATGTCGAGAACAACCGTCATTACGCCTACTTCTATCAGGTGAGTGTGGATTATCAGACGGGGAAAGACATTCGCCTCTATCACATGGCCCCTTTCATCGAAAAGCTTCAAAGTGATCCGAAGGCCGGGGTCAACGCCAACTGGAACGGGATGTCCTGGGCTCAATTTGGTTTTAAGGGCATCGATGTCTTAATGAACGCCCTCCTCGCTTGTGGAGCTTATTTGATTGTGGGTTATCGCGCCTCCTATGGTTTTGGTAGCATCGGTTCGGTCGTCGCCATGGTGGGAGCGGCCGGTCTCCTATCAAGTGGTCTCAATAGCCTCTTAGGTAATTTTGGTGGCTTCACCCTCTGCGCGAACTATCTCCAAAACTACTTCCTTTATCTTAACCTCCCTTCGAGTATTACCTATGGGGACGAAGAACTGGATCTTAGCCAGCCGATCGCCGTCGAATTTAAGGATGTTCATTTCACTTATCCCGGTCAAAAGAATGAAGCCTTGAAGGGATTAAACCTCAGAATCGAGCCGGGGAAGCGTTTAGCCATCGTCGGACTCAATGGCGCCGGCAAAACCACCTTGGTCAAACTCCTTTGCCGCTACTACGACCCTGATTCCGGAACGATTCTGGTGAACGGGAAGGACATTAAGGCTTACCGCGAGGATGCGATCTACCAACTTTACGCGGTCGTTTTCCAAGACTTTAAGATCTTCTCCTATAGCGTCCGTGACAACCTCTATTGTGGCCTTGAAGGGGATGAAGCCAAGGCGGTTGATGCCCTCAAGCGGGCCGGCATCTATGACCGGGTGAAAGCGATGCCCAAAGGCCTCGATACTTTGCTCTATCAAGATAATGAAGAGAACGGGATTGAGATCTCGGGTGGCGAAGCCCAAAAGCTTGCGATCGCCCGGGCTCTCTATAAAGACTCACCGATCGTCATTCTCGATGAACCCACCGCCGCGCTCGACCCGAAATCTGAAGCCGAGATCTATGATGACTTCGCTGGCCTCATCAAAGGAAAGACCGCCTTATTTATTTCCCACCGAATGTCCTCAACCCGCGATAGCGATACAATCGCCGTCATCGCCGATGGTGTGGTCAAAGAACTGGGCAATCACAAAGCCTTAATGAAGAATCCGAACGGACTCTATCATCAGATGTGGGACGCCCAAGCCCAATATTACAAATAAAAAGGCTTCCCAGTTTGACTTCTTAAAATAACTAAAAAACTCCGGCAACTTGATGTCGGAGTTTTGTTTGCTTTGGTGGAGCGAGCCGTTTCATATCCGAACCGTTTTCTAACCAAAATATGGGGGAATAAATGGGGGATTCATTGGGGGAATAAACGCCGCCAAGGAAAACCGGAGCGACCAGAAAGCCGGCCATAAGAAAATTCAAATACCAGCGATGTCTATCGATATGGCTTTTTTAGACGTTGTCTTGTCCTTCAAGAACTCCGCCATATAAATCGGAAGATACAACGTCTCACCATCCCGTTCAAGGTTGAACGGCGAAAGGACAACGCTTTTTTTGAGCCCGGTTTGGGCCATCAAATTATTCAGAGCTTTATGTTTCTTGTAGTCGGTACCCGACTTAATCTCCAAGGGGAGAACCTCGCCGTCTTTCTCAATCAAAAAATCAACCTCGCCAACGCTCTTGCTCCGATAGTAATAAGGAACCACGGCGTTGGCGGCCAGCTCCTCGGCGATGAAATTCTCAAAGAGAGAGCCTAAATTGACTAATTGTGTCTCGTTTTTCTCAAGAATTTCTTCCCGCACAGCGAAAGGATAGCAAGACGTCAATAAGCCGACGTCGGACAGGAAAAGCTTAAAGCCGTTCTTTTCTTTGGAATTTACTAACGGGGTCTTGCAGTCGGAAGCAATGTAGACCGGAATGGCCACCCCGGCATCTTTCAGCCAAAGGAAGCTATTCTCGTAACGGTCGAATTTCAACTCCTTGTTCAAATAGGTGAAGATGAATTTGAGGTTGGCTTTGTTGAGCTGAGAAGGAATGGCGTCATAGACTGAAATGATCTTCAGCTTCCTGTCGTCCGCTTCGTATTGGATGAAATCTGCCTTGTAGTGACTAACAATGGCTTTTTGTTCCTTATCCACTTCGTAGAGATCACGCTTTGTGACGAAGGCCTCCACCGCCGAGGGCATCCCGCCGGCGATGAGATAGTAATAGAAAACGCCGATCATCTTTTCGTGGACGATGGAATCCACCTTCTGCTCTTTCTCATAGCAATCACGAACGTAATCCAACGTCTCTTGTTTAACGCCGAGGGCCAAAGCGAATTCAAAAAGGCTCATCGGGTAAAGACGCATCATATCCACATAGCCCACCGGCATCGAGGTAAGACCTTTTAGCTCTACGCCAAGAAGCGATCCGCTTAGGGCGTAGCGATAGGTTCCCTCATCAACGAGAAATTTGATTTTGGTGATGATCTCCGGATATTTTTGAATCTCGTCAAAGAAAATGACGGATTTTTTGTCCTCAAGAGGCAAAGGCGATAGCAGTTTCAGCAAAGGAACCAGCTCGCGGTTGTCATGAATGGCCTGAAGCTTCCCCAAAATGTCGGGCCGCTCAATAAAATTGATTTCAAAATAGGCGATATGGTTTCGCTTCAGCATTTCCCGGATGATATAGGTCTTCCCAACTTGGCGAGCCCCGTCAATGAGAAGAGCTTTTTTGCTATGGTCAATCCAGTCTTGAATCTTTTCTTCGATAAATCGGTACATTTGGTCTGCCTCCTACTTGCTTATAGTATACTCTTCTTTGTCTTTTAAATTATATATTTAGGGGCATCTTGCCCCGTTTTATTTAATTATTTCGGGGCATTTTGCCCCGTTTTTCTAATATTTCTCAGCCATCCGAACACTAAAAAACGGGCAATGACGCCCGTTTCTTTGGTTTACTTCAGATGGCAGCGTCTTTTGTAGTCATCGAAGTTTACTCGGATTCCGACGCAATCCCCGACAAGGTAGATCATGTTCGGATAGGTTTCGTTTGGTGGAGGAAGGCGTTTCATATCCGAACCAATGGTCCTGAACGAGAACTAAAGAATGCTAAGATAGGCATCCAAAGCCTCATTTAAATAAGCGGCCAGCAGCGATTCCATCGCCTTGAGGTCACCTTTAAGATGATATGCATCAAAAGCGTCGTAATACCGCTTTCGATCTTTGAATTTGATATTGATTGGCGGAAAGCCCGCTTTCATCAACTCTAAATTGACCAAAAGTCTTCCGGTCCGTCCATTCCCGTCAATGAAGGGGTGAATTGCCTCAAACTCGATATGAAAGCGAGCCAGCCTGGTAACGATATTGCCTTGATCTTTGTGATACCATTCAAGCAATTCCTGCATTTTTGGTTCGATAAGATAAGGCTGGATCGGCTCATGGTGGGCTCCCATGATGCGAACGGGAATTCGACGATATACCCCACGGTCTTCAGGCTGGTCGCCTAAAACCAAAAAATGAATTTGTTTAATCACGCTTTCAGTTAGAGGGGCTTTTTCTTTAACGAGTTTCCCCACGTAATCGAAGGCTTCTTTATGGCCGACCGCTTCAAGATGGTCTTTTAAAGGCTTTTGGTCAATGGTTAACCCACGAAGCACCATGTCTGTTTCTCTTAACGTAAGAGTGTTGCCCTCGATGGCGTTAGAATCATAAGTGTATTCGACAGCAAACTCTTCATTAAGGCGATTGAGTTCGCCGGCGGTCAAAGGGCGCCGGCTTGCCAATTCTTGTTTTTTGGCATCAATTATTGGCAGCAAACTCTCCGACTTTTTATACCGCCCATCTGATGGCTTGACTGCTGATTCCGGGATCAACCAAATTTTTCCTTGCTTCTCGGCACCACTAATTTTTCCTTGTTGACAAAGCAGGCGAACCCTTCGCTCGGAAATAGCCCATTTGGCTGCAATCTTTTTAGAATCAAGCATTGGTGTTCCCTCGCCAATAGCATAACAACTTTCCGGAATGATATCAACACTATCGGAATAATATTTTTAATGATACGGAATGATGATAATTTCGTTAAGAAATAAGGCAAAAATAAGGACGAAATCTATAAAAAATCCGAACCTTTTTCAAGGTTCGGACATTCTTCGTTTTGGTGGAGCAGGCCGGGATCGAACCGGTGACCTCATCGTTGCGAACGATGCGCTCTCCCAACTGAGCTACAGCCCCAAAGGCGTTGTAATTATAGTTAAGCGGGGACAAATTTACAACGACAAGGAATCATTTGTTTTCATAATCGGGATTCGTTAAAGCGATTTCATCGGGTTTTTCATCCTCATCGCTCTCAGGGATCGGAGTGAAATCGCTATGGGAAATCTTATCGAATTTCCGATCAATCTTGCTAACAGTCGTTCCAAATTGATCGGAGGATTTGCTGAGGCTCGTGATGTCTTTTTGCAGTTTCTCCCATCGCGGCATGAAACGCTGGAACTCAGCGCTTAGGGCGTTAAGCGAGGCATTGATCTTCTCGATGTTTCGGCTCTTAGCGGCATCGATCTGCATCACCCGGAAGGAAGCGATCAACGGTTGCAAAATCGTCGGAGAGGCAATGATGACGTTATGGCTTCTCGCTTCTTCGACCAAATCTTGGAACTCATTTTGAATGAAAGCAAAGACCCCATCGTTCGGGACGAACATGATCGCAGTTTTGACAGTCTTGCCCGGAATCAGATACTTGCTGGTCTCATTGACCCGAAGCTTAAGCGCGCCTTTGAACTTGTTCTTTAAGTCGGCTTTTTCGGCATCGGAAAGGTCTTTGCTGCTATCGAAGAGAGTCTCGTAACCGGTTAGCGAGAACTTGCTATCGATACAAAGGATCTGCTTGTGGGCATCACCATCGAGAAAGATCACCGCGTCGGGTTTAAGTTCGTCGACCCCGTCCCCCGCTTTTTGAAGGATGTACTGGGTATCATAGAGGATACCTTTCGTTTCGCCGAACATATTCTCGAGGATCATCTCGAGTTGGAGTTCGCCATATTTGCCTCGTTGCTGGTTATTGGTCAGAACGCCCTTTAAGGACACGACCTCGCCCGAAAGGGACTTGATATCGTTCTGGGCTTGGCCAATCTCGCCCAAGGCCTTCTGAAGCTTCTCCATCGATTCCGAGGTGCCCTTAAAGCCATCGGTGAGCGACTTATCGACCTTCTGGTTGATCGCCTGAAGATTGGTGTCGACCTTTTCGTTCAGGGTCTTGATCGAAGTGTTGAGATTGTTGTTGATGACGTTCTGAAATTCGAGGAGCCGTTTATTGTCCGCATCCTCTTCATCCTTCAAGGTTTTAGTGACCGCAATCATCTGATCCGATACCGTCTTATTGATCGCGACCATCTGATCGCTTACCGACTTCGAGACCTGAAGCGGAATCGTCTCCTTCAAAGAGGCGATCGCAGCTTTGATTTCTTCGACACCTTGGATTTGTTCCTTATCGGGGCCCTTCGCTTTATTCGATTTTACAATAAGCACGATAATGACCGCCGCGCCGATAAAGGCAAGGCACGCTAAGACCAATGTGATGATGATTAATGTCGTTTCCATAACTCTTCCTCGCTGGGTTTATACAAAGTCTAACACAAATAGTTTCGGCCATAGGTCGCTATCTGAAAGTCAAGACTGGAAAGTGGTTGCCGTCCCTTTAAACTAGAAGCCCCAAAGGAGGAGCGGGCATGAACGACAAGGCACTCTATTGCGTGATCGACCTCAAGAGTTTTTACGCTTCGTGCGAATGCGCGACCCGTCACCTTGATATCTTTACCACGCCCCTCGTCGTTTGCGATCCGACCCGCGGTCCTTCCACCATCGTGATGTCGGCGACCCCCTACCTCAAAAAGACCTATGGCGTCCCCAATGTGTGCCGACGCCGCGATCTCCCGCAAGTCTCCAACATGATCCTGGCCCAGCCCCGAATGGCCTATTACGTCGAAATGTCCTCCAAGGTCGTCTCGATCTTCCTCGATTTTGTGGATGAGGCCGATCTTCATGTCTATTCGATCGATGAATCCTTTCTCAATATCGGCCCCTATCTCCAGATCGCTCACTGCACGGCTGAACAATACGTGGCCAAGATTCAAAAGCGGATTAAAGACGAACTCGGTTTGGTCGCCACCGCCGGAATCGGCCCCAATATGTTCTTAGCCAAAATTTGTCTCGATAACGAAGGAAAAAAGAGGCCGCCCTACTGTGCCCATTGGACGATGGACGATGTGCCAACCAAACTTTGGAGTATCAGTCCCATCACCGAGATTTGGGGCATTTCCGATGGCATTGAGCGGCGGCTCCGCCTCATGGGTATCCGTAGTCTTGAGGCCTTGGCTCACGCCAAAAAAGAAGACCTCGAAAAGGAATTTGGCATCTTGGGGAACCAACTCCAGGATTTGGCCAACGGGATCGACCGGACCGATATCCGAAAAAAGTACGTTCCCAAAGAGACCCATCTTTCGATCGGCCAAGAATTATGCCGCGACTACACCTTATCCGAAGCGAAACTGATCCTCCGCGAAATGAGCGATGATCTTTGTCTCCGTTTACGTCTTTTAGGCCAAAAGACGGGGGAGGTGTCCTTGTTTATCGCCTATTCGGCTCAGGCGGGAGGTGGTTTCGCCCATCAGATGTCCTTAACGAAGCCCACCGACGACAACGACACGATTTACCAGGCGATTCTTGAGATTTTTGACCGCTACAGCGAACCAAAGCCGGTTCGGAGTCTCGGGATCGGCTTTGGAAAACTCGGCAGCTACGATTATGAGCAGCTCGACGTTTTCGAATCGAGTGAACTCTTAAGCGAAAAAAAGAGTCTTCATAAGGCAATCGACAAGATTCAGCTCGCTTACGGTCGCAACGCTTGCCTCCGTCTTTCTTCGCTCACCAAAGCCAGTACCATCCATGAACGCCACCAGCAAATCGGAGGCCACAAAGCATGAATGGCACCTTAGATCGCGGCATGGTGAAATGGGCCCCTTACCAATCCTTGGTGGAACAGGCAACCTCCTTAGCTTTCATGCGGCGACAAAAAGCCAAAGTGGCTAAACCTTTGCTTTCCAATGAGGCGGCTGAAGAGATTAACGAGATTTTGGTCGACTATAGCGAGGAACCCGTTCAAGTGAAGTACTGGCGGGATGGCTGCGTCTACGAAAAGCGAGGAACCATCAGTCGAATCGATACGGTTTTCCGTTATCTTGTCATCGGGGAAGAACGGATTGAGCTCCGTTCCTTGGTCGCCTTAACGCGCGAGTAAAATTCTTTTTTCTCCTTTTTCCCAATAAAACCCTCAATAAACTTTGTTTATAGGTTGCAGTGGTCTTTACGGGCTGCTGACTGGAGCGCTCCTTGAGCCCCTATATCATGGGGCGCTCCGCTTAAGGTAAACTAATAGGGACAAAGCGTCGGAAATCCGAAACGCTATAGGGGTAGCCATATGAAAGAAGAAAAACTGGAGAAAGCCGTGATTCGGCTTCGCGAAGGCGATTCGAATGCCTTGGCGGAGATTTATGAAATCACTTCGCGCGGCGTTTTCACGTTTGTCCTTCCGATCCTCCACGATTATCAACTCGCGGAAGACGTGATGCAGCAAACCTTCGTGACCGCTTACGAAAACATCCAGTCCTATCAACCGGGTACCAATGCCCGGAACTGGCTCCTCACGATCGCCAAGAATATGGCCCTCACCGAAATTAAGAAACGGAAACGGGAAGTTTCTTATGATTTTGACCAAGATAACCACCCCGATGGCGTCTATTTCTTAGGCAACATCGATTCCCCCACGATCGCTTTGGCCAATAAAGTCTTAGCCGAAGACGAGTTCAACATCGTCATCATGTACGCGGTCGGTGAATATAAGCACCGCGAAATCGCCGAATTCCTTCACATGCCTCTAGGCACGGTGACGTGGAAATACAACAACGCCCTCAAGAAAATGCGGAAGGCGCTCGAAGAAAATCAAACGCAGTATGAAAGAGAACAAGCGAAAGCAAAAATCTGAATCTTTTGACCAGGGGAAGTTCGTCCCGAACGTCCTCGATAAGGTCTATTCGCAGCTCGGCATTTCGGCGAACCAAGAAAAGGTGAGCCCCGAGGATGAGCAGCGAATCCTTTCCTTATTCGCTAAAGAAGCAAACGCTTTTGTTCCGAATGTTCTTCCCGCCGTCAAGGCAAAAGCCCATGTGATCGCTCCGGAAGATAGGATTGATCCGGCCGCCGAAGCGAAAATCATCGGAATGCTTGCGGCCGAGGCTTCGGCCTTTGTTCCCAATGTCCTTCCGGCCGTCGCTAAAGCCGAAAAGATTGAATTGGCCCAAGAGAAATTAAGCCCGCTTGAAGAGAAGAAAGTTGTTAAAGCCATCCAAAAAGAAGCGAGCGTTTTCGTGCCCAATGATCTCTCCGCCCTCGAACAAATTTGCGGAACTGTCAAAGTGAATGAAACCCAAGAAGCCCTTGAACTGAATGAAAAGATGAAGAACGAAGCCGGGGCTTTCTTAGCGCCTTCGGAGAATCGGGTCTACGCTCAAGCCGGCCTTAAAAAGAGAGGATTCTTTGCTTGGTTGCTCTCGACCAAAGGCATCGCAATCAGCTCGGGCGTTGTAGCCGCGACAGCCGCCGCGGTCACCCTAGCGATCGTTTTAAACACTGGCTCTAGCGCCACCTTACTTCCGGCCGCCGGCGCGGTCACGGTTGTGAATGTTGCCGTGACTCCAGCCTCGGCCACCACGACCACAACCACCACCAGCGGAGTCAAAGCCGTTCTTAAGGCGGCGACTACCACCACGAGCGCGAACACCTATACTCCGAAAGCTTCGTATCAAGTCGATGCCAAAGGACTCGCGGATTCGACCACTTTCACTCCGAAGAACTATTCGGGAACTCTCGCATTCATTGCCCCAAGCAATACCGAAGCCCCGGCTTTCTCGTCTTCGCTTCTTTCCAGCGCCTATTCGAAGGGCTACCTCGAAACCAAAGATGCGACGAAGGATAATGTGATTACCCTTCGGATTATTTCAAGCGATCTTCGTTACAACAACACCAACGTTCAAAATCTCTATCGAACGGCGATGGACAATTACCTTAAGAGCCAGAAGATCTATGCGGCGATTGAGTTTGACGATACCGCCGATATCAATAGCGATCTCAACGCCTTCATGGCGAAAGGCAACGATTCGAGTTTGACCAATCAGATTTATGAGATCTATGACAAGCTGATGAGTGAGACTCACATCACCGACTATGCCAACTATCAAAGTGGAACCACTTCTTACGCCCACGCTGAAGCGACGAGCTTTGCTACCTATGCCGAGCTCCTTGCGGCCGACTCAGCCGAATTCCGGACCAAGCTCAATGGTTACCTTACCACAATCGTAACCGGAGCTTTCTCCGATACGGGCCTCCAGTACGTTCTTAATGCAACCGATCTGATCTATAAGGCCTATAAAGGTCAAATCAGCGTCACGTCCCCCGTGAATAATGAAAGAATGGTCTATCCTTACATGGAAATGATCAGCCGCATCACCCAAAATCTGAACTATCTGAATCCCACCTATTACTACTCGAGCACCGTCGACGCGAATGACTACAAACCAGTGACGAGCCTGCCCGATCCTCATAGTCTCACCTCGGCTGACCTCGCCTCGGCGATTCAGGCAGTCCGCGATTACTACATCGCTAGCAACACCAAAGACGAGGAAAACGTGATTGAGCTCATCCGGACCGCCAAAGATAAAGCGGCCAACCAGACGACCGAAGAAGGCTTACCTGATCCTTATCGCGATCACCGCGATGATGGTCATCACGATCATGGCGATGGTCCTAAGGACCCCAACTGGGGCGGCGGGGGCGATCGGCACGACGGCGATGATGACGATGGCGGTTGGTGGTAAACAAAAAAGCTTCCGAAATCAATCGGAAGCTTTTCCTTTTTGCAAAGCTTAATTATTCTCAGTGAAGAACGATAGGCCAACATCCGTAACGCCTGTATAGGCGCAGTTGAGTGCGGCATACGCATTCGCGAGAGTAACAGCTTCGTTCTCAGAATCGTTTTGATCGACGACTTCTGAGGCGAAAGACGACTGCTCGTTTTTCATCGTGTGTCTCCTCCTTTGCTAGAAGATCCTCGAGTTCATCACTTGAGGCACCCCCACTATAGGGGCAAAAGATTTTGGAACAAGCCTTGGAGGGGGTGATAGCGTTTTCAGAAAGGCCTTTCAAAGAAGAGACGCTTTAAAAACATAAGATTTCATCGAATAAAAACAAAAACCCATGATAGCGTTTTCATGGGCTTTCTTTTCGGTTTGATTAGGATTAGAAGGCCCAATTTCCGTCTTTAAAGAGGGGGATTTGTTTCCCGTCCGCGTTTGTTCCGATGATGGAAAGATCCTGACTTCCAATCATGAAGTCGACGTGGCTCGAGCTCTTATTGATCCCAAAGCCGTGAAGTTGCTCTTCCGTGTATTTTTCGAAATTCGGATAGAGCTCCGTAAAACCGCGACCTAAGGCCAAATGGCAAGCCGCATTCTCATCATAAAGCGTATTAAAGAAGAGAATGCCGGTGTTGTTGATCGGCGAGTTGAATGGTACAAGCGCGCATTCGCCGAGATAGGCCGAGCCTTCATCGATGGCGAGGATGCTCTTCAAAGCTTCTTCGCCTTGCTTAGCGTGGACTTCCACCGCTTTCCCTTCATGGAAGCGAACCGAGAAGTCTTCGATCAAGGTTCCTTGATAGGCCAGAGGTTTCGCGGAGTAGACAATGCCTTCCGCTTGCCCTTTCATCGGGGAGGTGAAGCATTCTTCCGAAGGAATGTTCGGCTGGAAATAGGTTCCTTGGAGCGTCTTTTCGCCCCCGCCTAAGAAGATTACGCCCGGAATGAGGCCAACCGTGAGATCCGTCCCATTCTTCGAAGTGTAGTGAAGGCTCCGTAAGTTCAAAGAGTTCAAATAGTCGCAGCGTTTCTTCAGGTCGACATCATGCTGCTCCCAATTGGCGAGGCCATTGCCGTCCGCCGCTCTCGAGGTCAGCAAAATCGCATTCCAAAGGGCTTCGATCCTTTTTTTGCCCCGAAGATTCGGGAAGACTTTCTTGGCCCACAAAGGAGAAGGAGCGCCTGCGATGCACCACTGATATTTATTCTCCCGCCCTTCCCGTAACGGCCAAATCGTTTTCATCATCCGGGCTTTCGCGAAAGCAACCCGTTCCGGATTCACGCCTTTAAGGGCATCGGGATCATCCGAATCAATCCAAATCAGGCAAGGCAGGACATCGTTATTGTATTTTTGGAACTCAATGTCGAAAGGAAGTACTTCACCTAAATACCGTTTCTTTTGAAAACGATAAGCGGCCTTTTCGCTCTTTTGAGAGTACCAGCGCATCACGACATGAGCCGCCCCATTCTTGTAGCAAGTCTCAGCGACCAAAGCCGCAAAATCTTCGGTGGCGATATTGGACTGAATTACAACGTCTTGGCCCTTTTGAAGGGCAATCCCGCTTTTCACGATCAACTCGGCATACGCTTTCAACAACTTTTTATTCATGAAATTTTCCTCGCCCCTATACTACGCGTTTTCTCTTTTTTTCCTAGAATTATGTTAGACAAGGCGCGCATTTCGTCAAAGTCCCTTGATCGAGGTACTTTCTTCCTTGAAGAAACGCGCTACAATTCAACTGCTAATAAAAAAGGAGCAATTTTATGTTGAAACGTGGTTCGAAAGGTTGGGCTGTCTGGAACATTGTTGAGGCGATTATCCTCGCGGCAATTGGCGTTCTTTGTGTCATCTATAATGACAACGCCGACCTGCACAAATGGATTTTGATCATCTTGGGTATCCTGGTGATCGTCGATGCATCGTGCCGTTTGCTCTTCGATGTCCTCGGGGTCTTCAAGACTCCAGTTGGCACGTTGGTCTCCACCAATTATGCTGCGGTCTTGACCGGGGCATTTGAAATGGCGATTGGCATTGCGGTCATCATGATTGGCAATTCCGACAATAACCAAAATGATGTGATCTTCCAGTTCATTGGCAACTTCGTCGGCATCACCTTAATTGCGATTGGAGCCTTGGTGGCCATCTATGCGATTATCTTCATGGTTAGAAAAGCCCAGAACGTCGTAACTTCCATTGTCCAAATCGTTGTCGCAGCGTTATTTATTACTTTAGGCATCTTAAGCATCATCTTCTTACGCGATAAGAGCAAAGCCATGAGCGTTGCTCTCATTACCTTAGGCGTGATCCTGATGATCGCCGGCATTGTCTTATTGGCGGGTACCATCATGGTACTAAAGTCCAATCACGACCTGAAAAAGGCCACGGTTGCGAAAAAGAAAGACGAAGCCAAACCGGCCGAAGAAAAGAAGCCGGCGGATGATAAGAAAAAAGACGATTCGAACGTGATCGAAGCGGATGCTAAAGATAACGATCCGAAGCAGATCGAAGCCAAGAAAGACGACGAAAAGAAGTAAACGAAAACCCGGAGATCCTTGAGGGAAATCCGGGTTTTTCTTTTGGCTTTAGAAGCCGGCGGCGTTAGTGAGTTCCAGGAAGTGGGGAAGCGATTCGCACCAATCGCAGAAGACATGCCACTCTTGAAGCTTGTGGTTCTTCCGTTGATGATACATCGTCTTTAATTGTTGATAGTTGGTGACCATCGTTGCGGCAAGGCAGAAACCTTCCGGAAGCGAAGCGACCAAGACCCGCCACTTGGCCTTTTGCTCAGCCCGGTGATCTTCGTCATCGGGGATCGCGTTGTACTCGGCGACGAGTTCTCTCATCCGTTCCAAGATCTTCGGATCGGTCTCATCGACGCACTGGGCCCCCACATCAAACTTAAGGAGGCAATGCATCGTCGATTCGCTCGAGACGAAATCAAACCAGTGATACCGTTGAGCTTCTTTCCACCAATAGAGTGGGGCGCAGACATCGAGTTGAACCGTGATGCCCTTCAAATAGTTATCGTGGCCTTCGCCATTATGGCAAGACCCGAGCTTTTGGGCCCGTAAGAAATCTTTATCGTTCGCCGCGGATGTGTCGATCACAGTCCGCATCGGATTGCCTGAGGCTTTGACCGCGCGCTCGAGACCGTAGACATAGGAATTTGACACTGAGAAGTTCATTGATGAGCGACCTCCAATAAATTTTCCATCAAAGCTAACCGAGTTAACAGACCGACGCCACCAGGGACGGGCGTTTGCAATTTCACCGGAAGTCCCGGTTCGCAATCGCCATGGAGTTTGCCATCTTCCCCTCGGTTAATTCCGACATCAACCACATAAGCATCCTTCTTTAAGGGAAAACTATGATCAAGGAAGGCTTGGTGGCCCACCGCCACCACGATGAGATCGGCATGGCCGACGTAGAATTCCATATCTTCGCGGGTAGTTTTGCTATGGAGAGTCGTAACGTTGCAATCATTCTTGGTGAGGAGGCGTCCCATCGGTTTGCCGACGATGTTGCTCCGACCAATCACCACCGCATTCTTGCCGCGGAAAGGAAAACCCTCTTCCTTCAAATAGGCGATGATGCCTTTCGGGGTGCAAGGATCGCAGGGGCTGAGCGGATGAAAACCATCGATATCTTTCTTCGGGTTAATCGCTAAACGGACTGCGTCTTCGCTAATTTGCTTTGGTAGAGGAAGCTGAACGATTAGACCATCGACGCTGGAGTCGTTATTGTGCTTCTCAATGAGTTTCAATAAGGTGGCTTGATCGGTCGTGGGAGCCAGTTTTTCTAAGAGGGCTTCCGCCCCGACTTCCGCGGCATCCTTCAGCTTGCCACGGATATAAGCATCGCTGGCGGGCGAATCGTTCACTTGGATAATGACGAGGCGCGGTTTCCGTCCTAAAGCGGCAATCGCTTTAGCGATTTCGAGTTTCCGCATCGAAACATATTCTTTGATTTCCATGGCCTTGCCTAATTTCTAACGGGGAAAGTGTAGCATAGGAGCCTAGCACTTTCACGGAACAATCAGCGTTTTTTCGACAGCGACAAGAAGAAATAAAAAAGATGGCCGTTGCGACCATCTTTGGAAGTTCGTTTTAATTGGCGGAGTAAATCGAGATCAGTAAGGCTAAGAAGAGGAAGACGACCGCGAAGCCGAAGGTGAGCCAAGTCACAATCTTTTCGGAACCGCGTTCTTGCTTCTTGGCGAAGACGTTAAGTCCGCCGCCGGTGATGGCACCCGAGGCACCACTCGTTTTGCCGCCTTGAAGAAGGCTAAGCACGATGATGATGAGCGAGACAACGATGAAGATGTAGTCATACCATTTCATCTTGCTACCTCCTTAAAGCGTCTAAAGACGCTACAAAAATATAGACTATGGAAGCGAAAATGGCAACTATTTAATCAGTTCGGCCAAGCTTTTGATTTTCGGCCGGTCGTAAGAAGGGTAGGCGTTAGTCCGGTCAACCAAGAGGCCATCGATTTTGGCGTTGAGCCCGCTTTCGACGTCCTGGAGCGAATCGCCAACATAGAGAATGTCATGGCTTGGAGAAAGGCCAAGCTTAGCGATAGCGGCTAAACAAGGTTCGGCATCAGGTTTCGGTTTCTTAAAGGATTCGTTCCCGGTGATTTCATCAAAAAGATCGAGGACGTGGAAGCGTTTGAGCACGATTTTCATATGATCTTCGTTGTTGCCGGAGACGATGCCGATCTTGGCCCCACGGGCTCTTAAAGCTTTGATGGTGGAAATGGCATCAGGAAAAATGGTGATGAGCTTCAAAGAACTTTCGAGGTTAAGGCCCACTCCGATCGCCTTGCGGAAAATCGGATAGTCCTCGGGCTTCATGTGCTTATAGTCCGCGGACTGGGACAAGGAAATATGAATGAAATGATCGCATTCGGCATGAGTGACATTCATCCCGACCGCCCCAAAGCCGTATTCATAAACCGGGTAAAGCGATTGAATCGTGTCAAAAAGAGTTCCGTCAAAATCGAAGAGATAAACTTGGTAGTGTTTCATTTGTCGAGATTGGCCTTGGCCTCAAGGATGATATCACGAAGTTCAGCCGCCCGCTCGAAATCAAAAGCCTTCGCAGCTTCTTTCATCTGCTTCTCGAGCGACTTGATCTGGGATTCGATCTGGGACCGCGAGCTCTTTCCATCGGCGTTGACCAAAGCTTTAATCTCGTTTTCGCTATTATGAAGCGGCGGTCTGATTTCTTTAAGGATCGTCGTCGGAACAATACCATATTTGGCGTTGTAGGCTTCTTGAATACCACGGCGGCGGTTGGTTTCCGCGATCGCTTCTTTCATCGAATCGGTCATGATATCCGCATACATGATGACTTCGCCGTGAGCGTTTCGGGCGGCCCGGCCAATCACCTGAATCAGCGAACGAGTACTCCGGAGGAAGCCTTCCTTATCCGCGTCCAAAATACAAATCAAAGAAACTTCAGGGATATCGAGGCCTTCCCGTAAGAGGTTGATTCCGACGAGGACGTCGTATTTGCCCTTGCGTAGTTGATAGATAATCTCAGTTCGTTCAAGGGTCTTGGTTTCATTGTGGAGATAGGTAACTTTAATGCCCTGTTCCTTCAAATACGCGGTCAAATCCTCCGCCATTTTGATGGTGAGGGTCACAATCATGACCCGTTCTTTCGTCTCAATCCGCTTCTTGATGTTCTCCAAAATATCATCGATTTGGCCCAGTGAAGGCTTGATGGTGATCTTCGGATCGAGCAGACCCGTCGGCCGAATAATCTGCTCCACCACTTCATGGTTGCAGCGTTCCAGTTCGTAATCGCCCGGAGTCGCGGAAGTACAAACGATCGTGGAAGGCATTAACGCTTCGAATTCTTGGAAATTGAGCGGGCGGTTATCTAACGCAGAAGGCAGACGGAATCCGTAATCCACCAAGACCTGTTTCCGCGAATGGTCGCCATTATACATCCCCCGAATCTGAGGAATCGTGACGTGGGACTCGTCAATCAATAACAAAAAGTCCTTGGGGAAATAGTCGACCAAGGTATAAGGGCGTTGACCCGGTTGCCGTTTATCGATGTGGCGGGAATAGTTTTCGATGCCGGGGCAGCGGCCGAATTCCAACAAGCTTTCCATGTCTTGACGGGTCCGCATGTCGAGCCGTTCGGCTTCAAGGAGTTTGCCTTCGGATTTTAAAACCTTCAGGCGGTCTTCTAGTTCGGCTTTGATAGTGGTGCAAGCTTCTTCGATCCGCTTTCGCGTCGAAGCGTGATCATAGGCTGGATAGAAGGGATAGGTAGCATAGGTGCGTTCAATTTCGCCGGAAAGCGAGTTCACCTGAGCAATCGATTCTACTTCGTCGCCAAAGCAGTCGATCCGGATGTAATAGTCACTGGTATTCGCGGGAGCGACATCGATGATATCGCCATGGACTCGGAAAGTGCCCGGAAGCAAATCCAAATTGTTCCGGGTGTATTGTGAGTCCAAGAGTTGCTGGAAGAGCCGTTTCCGATCTAGGGTCTCGCCAACCCGGACTTCGAAAAGTAAGCCCCGATATTCGTCCGGGTCACTTAATCCATAGATCGCGGCGACCGAGGCGACCACAATCGTATCGCGACGTTCTAGAATCGAGTTGACCGCCGAGGTGCGAAGCATCTCGATTTCATCATTCATCACCGCGTTCTTGTCAATGTAGGTATCGGTTTTTGGGATATAGGCTTCCGGTTGATAGAAGTCGAAGTTCGAAACGAAATACTCGACTCGGTTCTCCGGGAAGAGCTCTTTGAATTCGCCATAAAGCTGCGAGGCCAAAGTCTTGTTATGAACCAAAACCAAGGTGGGACGATTTAACGCAGCCACGATATTGGCATCGGTAAAGGTCTTGCCGGTTCCGGTCGCGCCTAAGATCACTTGGACCTGTTTGCCTTTTTCAACTCCAGCTAAAACTTCCTTAATCGCTTCCGGTTGATCGCCGGTCGGCTTATAAGGAGCAACGAGTTTAAAAGGGTGCGAGGAATCCACTACTTCTTGGCCTCTTTCTTTGTTTTAGAATCGCGTTTCGCTTTGGCTTTGGTCTCTTCTTCGATCCGTTCCTCATCGTACTGAGCTTCATGGCTCATTCCGAGCGGACTCTTCGCCGGTTTTCGTGGTTTCCGCGGAAGAATGAACGGTTCGAAACCTTCGCCATTGATCGTCTTGGCTTGAGTAAAGGAAACGAAGGCTTTGGGATCGATTTGGGCAATCTTGGTCCGAAGCTCCGAAGTTTCGACCTGATAAATAACGACTCGGATCATCTTTCTTTGTTCGCCGGTGTAACCGCCGACAGTGTCGATCACGGTCGTCGCGTGATCCATCTCTTTATGAATGTAGGCCTGGATCTCTTCATAATGGTCGGAAAGGATATCCACGATGACGAAGGTATCGGCGTTCACGTAGATGTATTGAACCGCCATGGCACAGGCAAAAGCCGAGACGATACCGACGAGGCCTAACGCGATATCTTTCATACAGATCATACCGATGACGATGAGCGAAGCATCGATGATGAAACCCGAGACGTCTTGTTTCATTTCGCTGTATTTGGCGATGATGAAAGAGACAATATCAAAACCTCCGGTCGAGCCATTGCCAAGATAAGCAACTGCGACGCCAGCGCCAGCTAAGGCGCCGCCAAATATACCAGCGATCAAAAGTTCAGCCGTGCCTTTGGGGACATCGTTGGGATAAAGCGCGCCTTCGATCCCTAACAAATTCCCAATATGCACGAACCGATAAAGGATCGTGTAGAAAAGGGGGTAGGCCAAGGAAGCGACCAAGGTATGAAGTGAAAACTTTTTGCCGAGGGTGAGAAGACCCACGATCCAAAGAATCACCTGGACACCGTCGATCACGAAGTCGGTGATATCGAAATGAATTAAAGGCTCAACATAGTAGTTCACGATGATGCCGACTGAAGCGACACCGCCGCTCACGATATTGCAAGGAGTGAGGAATGCCGCATCGGCAAAAGCCAAAAGCAGGCACCCCAGTAGTACGAATATGACGTTTTTGATCTCCGTTAATACTTGCGATTTGGAGATTCTACGCCTTAGTTCCGTTGGCATTTTTAGCCTCCATCTCGAGATAGGCATAGATGAAGGGCTCGATGTCACCGTCCATGACGCCTTGGACATCGCCGGTTTCATAATCGGTCCGGTGATCTTTGACCATGGTGTAGGGCTGGAAGACATAGCTGCGGATCTGAGAGCCCCATTCGATATTCTTTTGTTCGCCAACGATGGACTTGAGTTTCGCGTCGCGTTCATCGAGTTTGCGTTGCATCAGTTTATCGGTGAGCATGCTCATGCAGGTCGCCTTGTTCATCAACTGGCTTCTCTCGATTTCGCACTGCACAACGATTCCGGTCGGAATGTGCGTAATCCGGACCGCGGACGAGACTTTGTTGACATTTTGGCCACCGGCACCACCGCTGCGGAAGGTGTCGACGCGGATGTCTTTTGGATCGATAACGATATCGGAAACGGCTCCAAATTCAGGAACGACGTTCACCGAAGCGAAGGAGGTATGCCTTCTTGCTGCGGCATCAAAGGGGGAAATGCGAACCAGACGATGAACGCCTTTTTCGCCTTTTAACATCCCATAAGCATTATGTCCGTTCATCTTAACGGTCGCAGACTTAATGCCGGCTTCTTCGCCATCCTCGATTTCGAGGACCTGACATTGAAAGCCATTGCGTTCAGCCCATCGTCCGTACATCCGGAGGAGCATCGAAGCCCAATCCTGAGCTTCGGTACCACCAGCGCCTGCATGGATTTCAAGAGTGCAGTTGAGCGCGTCATATTCTCCTGAAAAGAGAAGCAACGTCCGTAAGGATCCGATCGCTTGTTCGAGGTCGGATTCCATCGTCGCAATTAATTCAAGCATGTCGGCGTCTTTATCGCTGACATCGCCTAACATCGAAATAACGTCATTGTAATCGCGGGCTATTTTTTGATAACCTTCGACTTTGCCTTTGATGTCGCTATATCTCGAGACGACAGCGCGGGCCGACTTCTGGTCGTTCCAGAAGCCATCTTTATTTTGTTCTGCTTCTAAGGCAGAGATTTCGTCTTTTAGCTTCGGGAGGTCAAAGAGAACCACCGAGCTGCGAGACTAGTTCACCCAAGGATTGGGCTTTTTGTTTTAACTCGACGAGCTCTTGCATATTCCTTTGACTCCTTACTTCTTTGTTCCATCCACTTTCGGCGCAGGATTTAAAACTGCTGTCGGAACGATGGTTTTCTTACTGGGATCAGCGCCTTTGGTGCCGGCAGCGCTAGACCGGTTAGCCGTCGGAGGAACCGTCGAAGACGGCACTTCTCCATTATTGGCCGATTCTTTCTTCGGCTGAGCGGTGGTCTCCACCACTTTACCTTGATCGGTTGATGTCTTCGGACCAGGGAGGCTGTCGCGCATCAACGAGGCTCCAATTGAGGCAGATGCATTAGCGATTGCGTTGGCATCGGCTTGGACCGGCGCTTCGGGCTGCGGTTCCCGTTTCTGAATCCGGACATTCATAAAGTTATAGACCGTATCAACCGCAATCTTCTCGTTCATTTCACGGAAGAGTTCATAGCCTTCGTTCACATAATCCTGTAACGGATTGGTCTGAGCATAGCTCCGTAAGGAAATGCCTTCCCGGAGGTGGGCCATCGTATCAATATGACGGGTCCAATTGTTATCGATGACGGCAAGGGCAATCTGGCGTTCAGCTTCATTGGCTTCAACTTTCGGCCAGCTCGCTTCCTTCTTTAAGAAGATCGCATAGAGAGCTTCGCCTAAGTCATCGCCGGCTTCTTCAACCGGGGCTTCATCATAAGCGGAGACCGGTAACGAGCCTTCTGGCATGAAGGAAGGCTCAACGAGTTTCTTTAAGGCTTCGCCCGAAATCAAGCCTTCGTCGTGACCCGGGATAACGGCTTTCTTCGCTAAGAACTTTCCGCACGAAGTAAAGTACCCGTGTATGAGTTCTTGGATATCCTCCGCCATCATAATCCGATCGCGGTGATCATAAATAATTTGTCTCTGCTTGGCCAAAACATCATCGTAGTCGAGCAAGTTTTTACGGACGTCGAAGTTCTGACCTTCGATTTGCTTTTGAGCGTTGGTAACCGCATTGACCAAAGTCTTGTTCTCGAGCGGTTGATCTTGGAGCTGATTCACGAACATCTTCCGAAGATTATCCGGAGCAAACCGGCGCATCAAATCATCGTCGAATGAAACATAGAAACGGGTAAAGCCCGGATCGCCTTGACGACCCGAACGGCCGCGGAGCTGGTTATCAATACGACGGGATTCGTGACGTTCAGTACCAAAAACGCATAGACCTCCGAGCTCTTTTACGCCCGGGCCTAACTTAATATCGGTACCACGGCCTGCCATGTTGGTGGCCAAAGTAACCGCACCTTTTTCACCAGCATGCGAAATGATTTCGGCTTCGCGAGCCTGATTCTTCGCATTGAGAACTTCATGAGGAATCCCGGCGTCGGTGAGAAGCTTCGAAATCTCTTCGTTGCTTTCAACCGAGACCGTTCCGATCAAAATCGGCTGGCCTTTTTCGTGACGGGCTTCAACTTCCTTCACCAAGGCTTTCAGCTTGAAGTCGTGGGTTCCAAAAATATAGTCGGTTGCGTCTTCCCGAACGACCGGACGGTTGGTCGGGATGCAAATGACTTTCATGTTATAGATCTTTTCGAATTCTTCCTCTTCGGTCTTGGCCGTGCCGGTCATACCTGAAAGTTTCTTGTAAAGACGGAAGAAGTTCTGATAAGTGATCGTCGCAAGGACGGTCGTCTCCTGTTTGATTTCAACGCCTTCCTTGGCTTGAATCGCCTGTTGAAGGCCATCGTTATATTCCCGGCCCTTCATAATACGGCCGGTGAACTGGTCAATCAGTTGAATCTGACGATTCGGATCGACCATATATTCGACGTCACGGCCCATGATGAAGTTGGCTTTGAGGGCTTGGTGGATCCGGTGGACCAAATCTTGGTTCTCGGGATCATAAAGATTACGAATGCCAAACATCCGTTCGGCCTTGTTATTGCCGTCATCGGTCAAGTTGCAGGTTTTGGTTTTGATATCGATGGTGAAATCGACTTCTTTTTTAAGGGTCTTCACGAAACGGTCAGCAACTAAGTATTGGGAAGCGGCCGCTTTGCTGCCGCCCGAAATAATAAGCGGGGTCCGCGATTCATCGATCAAAATGGAGTCGGCTTCATCGACAACCGCATATTTGAGTCCGCGAAGAACGCGACCTTGAACAGAAGGGGTCATATTATCGCGAAGATAGTCGAAACCAAGTTCAGAGTTGGTGGTATAGGTGATGTCACAAAGATATGCTTGCCGTTTCTCTTCGGTGGTCTTGCTGGCGAGGTTCACGCCAACGGTGAGGCCGAGGAAACGATAAATTTGTCCCATCCAGTCCGCGTCACGAGCCGCCAAGTATTCGTTAACGGTAACAACGTGAACGCCATTGCCGGTGAGAGCGTTGAGATAAACCGTCATCGTCGCGGTGAGGGTTTTGCCTTCGCCGGTTTTCATTTCAGCGACAAAGCCGTTATTCAAAACAAGCGCGCCAATGATTTGAACTTTGAATGGGAACTGATTGAGAGTGCGACGAGCACCTTCACGAGCGACAGCGAACGCCTCGTATTTGATATCGTTCAGAGTTTTTCCAGCCGCGAGTTCTTTGCGGAACTCATCAGTTTTGGCTCTTAACTGATCGTCGGTTAAAGCCTTCATGGTATCTTCAAACGAAATCACCCGATCGGCTTCACGGCCATATCGAGCAAGCTCACGAGCTTCAAGACGGAAGATTTTATCAATGAAATTAGACACGTTTTTCTCCTAGATAGCGGGGTAATTCTACCATTTAAATAAATGGTAAGCAATCTAACGAGCGACCGAAAGTTCAGGAGTTTTCGACATCACGAGAATCTTCAAACGTTTCGGTTGGTGTTTTTGGATCAACTTCACGCAGGCTTTTAAGGTCGCTCCCGTTGTATGGACATCGTCGACAAGCAAGATCTTTTCTCCTTGGATTTTTACCCCCTTCCGCCAGGCTAAATAGTCTCCCACTTTTTGGCGGTCCCGATAGTTCAAATCCGCCTGCTTTATGTCGTCGGTTTTGACGATGGCTTTGACCATGGGCAAATGGAGACAACGGAAGATTTCTTCAACGTGATTAAACCCTCGAATTGCATCCTTTTTCTCCGCAGAAGGCGCACAAATGAGGGTATAACCCCTATATTTTGTGCGGAGATACGGAGCGGCATAATTGAGGAAGATTCCAGCGAGTTCAATATCAAAACAACCCTTCAGTTGGTAGAGCATGGAACGGACCGCTTCATCATAGTGATATAAGGCCAAAGCTGGCACCCCTAAAACCTTGAAGGAAATCCACCGAGGCGTGAAGGCCTTATAGCAGCGGGAACAAATCAATTCATCATCCCCCACTAAGGAATGCCAGCCCGAAGGAACAATCGGCTGAAAACAAACCTTACAAAAAGGAGTTGCAGAATTGAATTTCTTTAATGGCTTTTGCCATCGAGCGGCTAACTTGGTTAGCCAAAAAGAGAACTTCGCCATCAGGGGCATCAGATTTCCTCCCAGCCCGCCCTGAAATTTGAATCAGAGCGGCGCTATCATAAATTTTGTGATCGGCTTCGTAGATGATGACTTGTATGTCACGGATCGTCACACCTCGTTCAAGGACTGCGGTCGTCACCAAATACGAATATTTCTTTTCGCGAAAGGCCTGGATGATTTCGCTCCGGTGTTCCCGCTGGCTCGAAACAAAATTCCCCTTCGGAACAAAAAACGAAAGGATTTGAAACAGGCTTTCCGCAAGGGCAATCGTGGGAACGAAAATAAAACAAGGTTTCCCTTTTGCTCGGTATTCTCTAAGCTTTTTAATCAGAAAACCATATTTTAAAATTCCGAGACGAATCACATTTTTTGGAACAGGAATCGGGTGTTTATGAAAGCGGGTATGCAGCTCCAAAATTTGGTGATGAGGCTTCCGGAATTCTGCTTTGATTTCTTCGCTCGGGGTCGCCGACATCATGACACAATGTCCTCGGAGTGACCGTTTGAACAAAGAAATTAAGACTTCGTTCCCCTTAAAAGGGAAGGCGTCGATTTCATCCATCACCAGCAAGTCAAAATAGTTCGGATAACGGTAAAGCTGGTGGGTCGTGAGAATCACACAGTCGGCTTCAAGACGTGAGGTGTGTTGGCCATAGACCGCGATAATACGGTTATGGGGGAAGGCGGATTTTAAACGAAAGAAGAGTTCAATACAGACATCACGCCGGGGGAGAGCGAACCCGACATGAAGGCCTCGAGACATCGCATAACCAATAATCCCATACGAAATTTCGGTCTTTCCCGATCCACAAACGGCATAAACCAAAGTATCGTCTCCGTTTTTAAAGTTCTGGATGATTTTAGAAGAGAGAAATTCTTGTTCTTTTGAAAGGTGATAAGCCAAATCCAAAATGACATTTTTAGGGCTAGTCGGGGCATTTGACGCGTTCTCTCCACGAAACCCGATACATTTTCGGCAATAAGGCTGCCCATTTTTGATTCCAATATAGCGAGGGTCGCTATTGCCACAGCGCGGGCAAGTGAAAGGTGTCTCCATACTTATATATAGGGTAAGAAAATGAAAAAAGGACCGAATTTTTTCGGCCCTAGTTTTTCGTGAGTTTCAAAGTGGCGAGAATTTCTTGCCGATCTTTCGGCGTTAGTGAGAGATAGTCCCAAAGGAGCGCGCGAACATATCGCGATAGCCCCGGGCCACTCAAGTTGCTGCGCCCTTCGAGATATTGAATCTTTGCTGGCCCAATATCGAGTGGTACCGCTTCTTTCCGGGGACAGCGAAGTCGACGTTTCTCATTGAAAGTCGCGTTCTTCAAAGCGTTTGGGTTCTCATAGGCCTGCTTCACTAAGAGCTCGCCCACGATCTCACTGATCGGATGGGCAAAATCGTGAAGCAACTCACTGCTGTCGTTCACGATGGAGAAATATTGCTCGGGCAAAATAGCCACGCAACGTCCATAGTTCATTCTTTATTACCTCCTTTCTTTAAGGGAACCGTAAGAGGAACATCTTGTTTCTTGGGGTTCAAAGTCTCCACTTCTAGCGGAACCGTATTTTCATGTTCGTCGCTACGCAGGTCCTCTGTTTCGCCCGAGAGAGTCTTAGGACCGACCTTTAAATTCTCTGACGGAATTGCCCCCGATTTGATCAAGGCAAGCTTAGCTAGACCCGGTCCGACCATCTCGTAAAGAACTGAGGAGCAAATGATAATGGCGAAGAACTCATTGGCTAAATCATTCTGTCCCGCCGCGATGAGCATCCGCTGACCGAGTACGGCGAGACCAATGGCGACCCCCGCTTGTGGAACGAGGGCAAATCCTAGATTCACGGCTGTCTTGTTATCGGTCTTCACCATCTTGCAACCCAGATATGCTCCAGCATATTTGCCAACCATCCGGACTAAGAAATAAATCACGCCGATCAAACCGACAATCGCAAACTGGGAGAAGTCCATGTTGTAGCCTGACATCACGAAGAAAATCGTCATTATCGGTGGAGCAAAACTATCGAGTTGAGTAAAGAGAGTCTGATCGTCTCGGAAATTCACATACGAAGCGCCGAAGACCATGCAGGCCATAAGAGGCGAAATATTAATCATCGGAAGCGAACATACTCCACAAATGGTAAGAAGCATCGCCACGGTAAGAATCAGACGATTGTCCATCGAACGTCGCGAATTCATTAGTAAGCTATGAATCCAACCGAAGAGGAGGCCAACTCCAATGAAGACGACGTTCCAAACGATTGGCATCACGATTGAAAGAACATCTGCGGTCGCCCCGTTCGTGATTTTGATAATGGTAATAGCAAGGGTATAGAAGATAAGGCAAGTCGCATCGTCCAGGCTCACCACCTGCAGTAAAACGTTCACGAAATTTCCCTTCGCCCCATATTGGCGAATCGTCATCATGGTCGAAGCCGGCGCGGTCGCCGTTGCGATGGAACCGAGCAATAAGGCGAAGGTCCAGCCTTTATCGGGGAAGGCAAAACCGATGACTAAAGTAACCAGCACGCCGGCCAAGAAGCTTTCCATGATCGCTATAACGATCGATTTCTTACCCGTCGCTTTGATATCCGCGATTTTGAAGTAACGTCCCACGCCAAACGCGATGATGGATAAGGCAAAATCGGTCAAGAAAGACATATGAGAAACAACACTGGGAGATAGAGCCCCTAAGCACCACGGTCCTAGCAAAACGCCAGCCAGAATGTAGGCGGTGACGTTTGGAAGTTTCAGCAGCTTAGTAATTCGGGTAACCAAAAAGCCAACGAAGAGCATGATTGCGATCCCAATTAAGACGGCAGGGACTTCCCCAAACTGGGAATAATACTTGTAGAGGTCGACCCCAATCCCAAAAATCGTCGGATTTTGATTCAAAATTTGGTGAAAAGAAAACATAGGCCGTGACCCCCTTTCTTGAGGAAATATCTCCTCGAATGGATGACATTATCATGGTCCAGCAAAACGAAAGTGCTAATTATGGTTTTTAGTGTTATCATAAGTTTTGCTTATATAGGAAGATGTTATGATTGATAACAAACTATTGACGCTCATCACGCTTAGTGAAAATGGCAGCTATACCAAAACCGCCGAAATTCTCCATTTGACCCAGCCCGCCGTCTCTCAGCACATCCATGGTTTGGAGAAGGAGCTCGGTATTGTGATCTTCAATCGGACTGAAAATGGGTTAAAGCCCACTCCACAAGGCATTATTGCTATCCGTTACGCTAAACGAATTCAAGCCCTTTACGAGTTAGAAAAGACCCGAATTGATGATTCAAAGCGGAATATGTTTTCTTTCACGATTGGTATCACCCACACTTCAGAAAGTTCCGGGGTATCAAATGCCCTGGCTCAATACGCCTATTCCACCGCCGGTCTGCATATAACTATTATTTCAGACGACATAATCAATCTTTATACAAAACTCGAAAATTATGAAATTGATTTGGCAATTGTTGAGGCAAGAAACACGGATCCTCGTTACCGTTCTGTTTTGCTTGATACCGATTCCCTTATGCTCGCGGTTTCGGCCACGAATCCTCTGGCGAAAAAATCGGTTGTCACCATTGAGGAATTGAAAAAGCAAAAGATGATTCTTCGTCTTCCTGGCTCCGCGACTCGTCAGTTATTTGAAGCCACGTTGGCCAGTGAAGATCTCACAATCAAAGACTTTAACGTCATCCTCGAGGTCGATAGCATCGCCACGATTAAAGATCTCGTGATCAAAGATATTGGCGTCGCAGTCTTGGCCCGATCGACCTGTCGGAATCTTGAACTGCTCAACAAACTCGTTCTTCTCCCCATCGAAGGCATGCCGATGATCCGTGAAGTCAACATCGTCTACCCCAAAGATTTCGACCATCCCGAGGTTCTCGACGGCATCGTGAAATCCTATAAGCAAGTGAACAAATAAAAAGGCTCCTAGGTCGCCCTAGAAGCCAAATTCATATGCGAATCAGCAGCCTTTTTCAATGTCCGCGATTTCTTGGACTCGACGAGCATGCCGATCGTGGTCGACAAAAGGCGTCTCCAAGAAGATGTCGACTCGACGTAGAACATCCTCAACCGCCATATGAGCTTGCCCAAAGGCGATCATATTGCAGTTATTGTGCTCCCGCATCTTTTCGGAAACCCCATCGTCGTAACCGATGCCGCAACGAATTCCTTGAACTTTATTAGCGGCGATAGAAATTCCTTCACCCGTCGTGCAAACCAGGACCCCAAACTGGGCTTTTCCCTTCACGATATCCAAAGCGGCTTTTTGTCCAAACAAAGGATAATCAACGCGCTCGAGCTGATAAGGCCCTTCATCCAAAACGGTATAACCTTCACTCGACAAATGGGCTTTAATGGCTTCTTTCATGGTAAAACCACCATGATCTGAACCTAAGGAAACAGTGAGTTTTGCCCCGGCCCAAACTTTCTTGAGTTCCTCAAAAGCGACCGGGCCTTCTCGAACGAGTTTAATTTCGTTAACGTTAGAAACGTTCACGATTGTGGAAGCAAGTTTCGCCGTGCAATTACCTTTAACAACCGCGGCCACTTCGCCATCGAAAACTTTAAAGGTTTCTTCAAAGGTGGTCGAAGTCGGTTCGCCCGAGTGGTTCGCTGAAGGAACAAGCAAAGGCACTCCGACTTTGTTAATCATATCGAGAACAAACTTACTGTCGGGAATCCGAATTCCGATCACTGGGGTCCCTAAAGTAACCCATTGGTCCAAACCAGGAGCAGCTTTAGCGAGAATCGTAATTTCGCCCGGCATGAAGGCTTTCATGACGGCCAAACCTTTGAAATCAACATGGCAATAATGAAGAGCTTGCTCGATTGAAGAACACATTAGGGTGAAGGGTTTATCGGAGGGACGGCGTTTCACGGCGACCAGTTTTTTAAAAGCGGCTTCGCTGGTGCAAATTGCCCCGGCCCCATAAACCGTTTCCGTCGGGAAGCAAACGACTTCTCCCGCTTTCAAAAGCTCGGCGGCACGTTCGACGTCTTTTTGTTCTAAGATTTCTGTTTTCATACCTATATCCTATCCTTATTTAAGGAAAACAAAGAGGAAACGCAGTTGGCCGTTCAAATCGTTGATGAATTCGAATTCGTAATCCTCTAAGTATTTGGCCATGAGATCGGTCAGATAAGGTTTCAAGTCATAACCGATTTCGAAGCACATCAGAAGCGTTCCTTTTTTGACTTGTTTATAGTCGCGGAAAATTTCTTCATAGACCGAGTGCTTCTTGTCGAGCCATAAAGCCGAGGCAGGCTCGTAGTTTTTCACCGATTCTTGGGTTGCATCCGCGTTAGTAATGTAAGGCGGATTGCACACAATGATATCCAAATTGGTCTTTCGATCGATATAAGGTTGGAGCGAAGGCCCTTGATAAGAGGTAATTGAAAGACCGGCCGCTTTAAAATTATTACGGGCAACGTTTAAGGCGCCCTCCGAAATATCGCTAGTCAAAAGAATCCAGTTTGGGAAGATGGATTTCAAAGAAAGTGCAATCGCCCCAGAACCAGTCCCAACATCGGCGACAACCAAGTAATTTCGCGGGTCATAATAGTCATAAATCCGCTCGCTTAAATCGGCGATCAATTCTTCGGTTTCCATCCGGGGAATTAAGACATTCTCGTCCACGTAGATTTTATGATTCAAAAACCGGGCTTCATGAAGAATATACTCGACCGGTTTTCCCTTCAATAACTCCGCAAATTGCGAATTAAAGAGGTCAATATGCGCCATTTCATCGTCTTTATGATATAAGGTATCAATCGGTTCGGCGAAGCCTTCGTCGTGGGCAATAAGGAGGCGAATATCCGCACTCAAAACGCCCTGGTCTTTGCCTTGGTTGACCGCCTGATTATAGACCTCAAAAATCTTAGGCATTATTTGCCTTCTTCCGCCAAAAGTTTTTGCTCCTGATCGTAATGGATTAAGGCGTCGATGATTTCGTCGAGTTCGCCTTCCATAACTCGGTCAAGTTTTTGAGTGGTAAAACCAATACGGTGATCGGTCACCCGGTTTTGAGGATAGTTATAGGTCCGAATCTTCTCTGAACGTTCGCCCGTCCCCACTTTGAGCTTCCGCTCCGAGTCCCGGGCGGTATCTTGTTTCTCTTGGAAAAAGGCCAAAACCTTAGCTCGGATCATCCGCATACAAATCTCTTTGTTCTGTAATTGAGCTTTTTCGGTTTGGCACGAAACGACAATTCCAGTTGGAATATGGGCAATACGAACAGCCGATTCCGTCTTGTTGACGTTCTGACCGCCGGCGCCTTGGCTCCGATAGGTATCGATTTTTAGATCGGCTGGGTTTATTTGAACATCGACTTCTTCCGCTTCCGGCATCACAAGAACCGTCGCGGTCGAAGTATGAATTCGTCCGGCCGCCTCAGTTTTCGGGACCCGTTGAACCCGATGGGCTCCGCTTTCGAATTTGAGTTTGGAATAAACGTTATCGCCTTTGACCATAAACGAAACATAAGAATAGCCACCGGCGGCCCCTAATGAAGCGTCGATTAACTGAAGATGCCAGCCTTGGGCTTCGCAGTATTTTGTATACATCCTTAATAAGTCACCCGCGAAAAGGTTGGCTTCATCACCGCCAACCGCACCCCGGATTTCAACGATGATATTTTTGGAGTCATTGGGATCACTCGGCAAAAGCAATGTTCGAAGTTCACCCTCAAGCGTATCCATCTTCGCCAAATCTTCTTTGCGCTGCTCCTTGGCAAAATCAGCAAGCTCAGCATCGCCACCATTTTCGATTTCTAGAGCATCCGCGGCTTCTTTTTCGAGTTTGACATATTCTGAATACTTATCGGTCGGCTCCTGAAGCGAAGCTCGCTCCTTGCTGAGGTCCGTCAGCTTCTTCACATTATCGGCGATATCCGGTTTCGAAAGCTCCGTCTCGATTTCATCAAATCGGGCCTTAGTCGCCTCGAGACGTTTCCGCATGCTTTCTTCCATTTGAATCCCCTTAAATTAGCCAATGGCGATTATATCATGCTCGACCCCATCGAGGGAACTCGACTAATCATAGATTAGCCTCTAGTGGGAATCGTCCTTAAAAGGTATAATCACTCGTGAAGCAAAATGGCCTACAAAGCACTCTATAACAAGTATCGTCCCGCTACCTTCGAAGAAGTCGCCGGTCAGCGGAGTATCGTTCGGACTTTAAAGAACGCAATCAGTTCGGGAAAAATTGCCCACGCTTATCTTTTCTGCGGTCCGCGTGGCACCGGAAAAACCTCGATGGCTCGTCTTTTCGCTAAAGCTTTGAACTGTGAAAAAGGCATCGGTCAGCAATGCAATGAATGTTCGAACTGCCAAGCGATCAACGAAGGGGTTCACCCCGATGTCATCGAAATCGACGCCGCCTCAAATAACGGGGTCGATCAAGTTCGCGATTTAATCGATAAAATTCGTTACGCCCCAATCAAGGGTCGCTATAAGGTTTATATCATCGACGAAGTCCACATGATGTCCGCCGGGGCTTTTAACGCCCTTTTGAAGACCTTGGAAGAGCCGCCGGAGCAAGTCATTTTTATCCTGGCGACCACCGAACCCTACAAAGTCCTGCCGACGATCCTTTCCCGCTGCCAGAGATTCGACTTTGGCAAAATCGACGACGAAGACATCCGAGAGAAGCTCATTTGGATTCTCGATAAAGAGAAAGTCGAATACGACGAAAAGGGTATCGACGCGATTATTTCGCTGGCCGATGGGGGGATGCGCGATGCTTTATCGATTCTCGATCAAGTCCTGGCCTATTCGGGAAATCAACTCCACGAAGCCGATGTTTTAACCTTATTTGGTCTCACCTCTAACATCCAAAAGATTGAATTATTGAAATTGATCCGCCAAGGCGATGTCTCCCGCGTTTTAGGAAAACTCGAAGAATTCTTGAACTCGGGTGTCGACATCAAGCGCTTAAGCGATAATCTCCTCGAGATTCTCAAAGACCTCGTGATTTATGAAAAGACCCACGAAGAAAGTCTTCTCACTTCGATTTCCGAAAAGGAAGCCCTTGAATTGGAGCCTTTGATCGATGCGGCCTACGCTAATCGGATGATTCAGATTTTGGTCAAAACCCAAATCGATTTCAAATCGGTCTCGAATATTCGTTCGCTCTTTGAACTTACCTTGCTTCAACTTTGCACCCTCAATAGTGAGAGTCTCGCTGAGCCCACTGCTCCCGTTGTTCCCGCTCCGAAAGTTGTCGTGAAGAAAGAAGAGCCGAAACCGGTCGCCGAAGTTAAAACCGCCCCGGCTCCAGAAACCGTAACCGTCAAAAACGAATCCACCCCTCCCTCATTTTTGTTCGAGGAAGAGTCAAAACCCGTGGCGCCGCACACTCCAGCTCCTGCGCCCACGGCTCCAACTGCTCCCGCAGCAAAAGCCCCCGAAGTCGTAGTCCCACTAGATCTCTCGGCAGTTAAGAATCCTAAGGTTGTTCCTGAAGGCGATATGTATGTTCTTGATCCTGGAACCATCGTCAACATCATGGTCCTCGGAAACAAAGATTCTCGTTACGCATTAACGAAGCGTTGGCCGGAACTCGATGCCTTAAAGGCGCACCCCGTGTATGGGAGTTTGGCCAGTTTACTGGCGGATGGCCACCCGTTCTGTCTTTGTGACGAAGTGCTCTTACTCACCTACAACTTCACGAGGCAGCGGAATAAGGCCAACGTCAAAGCCAACCAAACCGCGATCAGCCAGATGGTCTCGGTACTGCTCGGTAAGAAAGTCTTCGTCTACGCGCTTGACCGCAACGATGCGGCCCAATGCCAAAAAGATTACTTCTCGTTACTGCAGCTTAATAAATTACCGGATAAAAAGAAGATTGTTCTCAATCTTCCAAAAGGAGAATAACTATGAATCAGATGCAACAGATGCTGATGCAGGCCCAAAAAATGCAACGGGACCTCAAGAAAGCTCACGACGAACTCGACGCCAAAGAATTTAAGGTGTCGAAAAACGGGATGGTCGATGTCATCGTGATGGGTGACAAGTCCATCAAAGAAATCAAAATTGCTCCCGATGCTTTGGCTCCGGAAAATGCTGAAATGATCGAAGAAGCGCTCAAGATGGCATTAACGGATGCTTTCGCCCAGATTGATAAAGCCGACGCCGAGATCGAAGAAAAGGTCACCGGTCGCCCAGGCGGATTGGGCTTCTAATGAAAGAACTTCCGACGTATCTTGCCTTGGTCGACAGCTTTTCGAAGTTGCCGGGCATTGGTGTGAAATCGGCGGAACGAATGGCCTATGCCGTCCTCGAGATGAAAGAGGATGACGCCGCTGAGTTTTCCGAGGCGATTGCTAACGCGAAGAAGCGCGTTCATCGTTGCCCCAATTGTGGGCTCTATTGCGAAGAGGACCTTTGCGATGTTTGTAAGGACCCTACTCGTGATCACTCGACCTGCATCGTTGTTTCCTATCCTAAAGATGCCCTCGCTTTTGAAAAGCTGAATGATTTTCATGGCGTCTACCATGTTCTCGGCGGAGTGATTGCCCCTTCAAAAGGCGTGGGAGCCGAAGATCTGAATATCGACAAACTGATTGAGCGAATTCCCGCTGAAGGAATTAAAGAGATCATTGTGGCGACCAACCCGACTCTCGATGGCGAGACCACCGCTTTATTTGTCGCTAAACTGTTGGAAGATAAGGGCGTGAACGTGACGCGGTTAGGTTATGGCTTACCGATGGGGGCCTCCCTCGATTATGCCGATACCTTAACTCTCACCAAAGCCCTAGAAGGCAGGAAAAAGATATGAGCATGTTCATCACGTTCGAAGGCGGAGAAGGATCGGGCAAATCAACCGTTCTGAAGAAAGTCGTCGATTTATTGAATCAAGACGGCTACGAAACGGTGACCACCCGCGAGCCGGGCGGCACTCCCATCGCCGAAGAAATTCGTTCGGTCATTCTCGATAAAGCCAATACAGCGATGGACCCCCGAACTGAAGCTTTGCTTTATGCCGCCTCTAGACGTCAGCACCTCGTGGAGAAAGTTTGGCCAGCCTTAAAGGCGGGCAAGATTGTTCTTTGCGACCGCTTTTTGGATAGTTCCTTAGCCTATCAAGGCGGAGCCAGAGGCTTAGGGATCGATGAAGTCCTGAATATCAATATGTTCGCGACCGAAGGCACCTATCCGGATCTCACGCTTCTCTTTGATCTTGCTCCGGAAAAAGGGTTAGAACGGATCGCCGCTAACAAAGGTCGGGAAGTGAACCGTCTCGATTTAGAAAAACTCCCATTTCACAATAAAGTCCGCGCCGCTTTTCATGAATTAGCAAAACGATATCCGAACCGTTATGTCATCATCGATGCCGCCCAGCCACTCGATAAAGTGGTCGCTGATGCCTACCAGGTCATTCGGTCGCGGCTGGAAGCTCAGCCCAAATGAAGATTAAAGGCTATATCGAAAACAAACAGCCTTTGCTTTTCCGTACCTTTTCTAACGCGCTCAATAACGACCGACTCGCCCATGCTTATCTTGTCATCGGCGAAGCGGGAACCCCTTTAAAAGAAACCGCGCTTTATTTGGCGGAATCGATTCTCTGCGATCATCCAAACCCTTTAGCGGACGAAGAGTGTCTCACCTGCCGCCGGATTCAAAAAGAGGAGTACCCTGACGTTGTTTTGCTCGATGGGTCGGAAGGCACGATCAAAAAAGACCAAGTGGAAACCATCGTGGCCAATTTCCAAAAGACGGCCCTCGAGTCTAAAGGAATCATGGTCTATATCATCCATCAGGTTGAGAACATGACCGTCGAAGCCGTGAACTCTCTTTTGAAATTCCTCGAGGAGCCTGCGAGCGATACCTATGCGATCCTCACCTGCCAAAACGAAGCCAAGGTTCTGCCGACGATCATTTCGCGTTGCGAAACGCTCCGCTTGCTCCTTCTTCCCCGCGAAGAAGTCATTAAGGAAGCCGTCAGTCTCGGGGCGAAACAAGAAGACGCTGAAATCCTGTCGAACTTCTATAACGATGGCCAGATGATCAAAGATGAGGCAGATTCCGACGACTTTCAAAAAGCCAAAACTGGATTCGTTGATGAACTTGATGCTTTAAATCAAAATCCTTCGATGGCTCGCTATGTCATGGAAAAGACCGTCACCCCCCTCCTCAATGACAAACCTTCGGCCCGTTTTTACTTCGATATGCTTTCAATCGCGTTTCAAGATATTGTCTCGGCCAAAATCGGAAACCCGATAAAGTTATCCGCTTATGCTAATATTATTAGCGACTTAGCCAAGAAGCTGCCTCACGTTGAATCGTCGCTCCTCGCGATTATGACTCTCCGGAGCCAAATCGAGTTGAACCTCAATACGGGTTTACTACTGAGCCATCTCGTCGTCGTCATCACCAAGGAGTAAGACACATGGAAGACAAACACTATTTTGTTGGCATCAAATTTAAGGGAACCGATAAGTCCTATTATTTCTCGACCGATATGGCCGATCTTAAAACAGGCGACCTCGTCGTTGTCGAGACGATTGCCGGTTATGAAATCGGAACCATTTCAACTGCCCTTATGGACCAAAGCGCCTATAAAAACAATCTCGAATTAAAACCGATCTTGCGGAAGCCGACCGACGAAGATCTTTCCGACTACGAGATGGGCTTAAAAGAATCGGAAAAGGCTCTGAAGATTGCCGAAGCCGAGATTCATAAGCTCGGGCTCCCGATGCATCTTCTTGAAGCGAACTACACCCTCGATGGCAGCAAGGTCACGATCACCTACACCAGTGAAAACCGGGTGGATTTCCGCGAACTTCTTCATAACCTTGCCCCTCAGTTAAAGTGCCGGATCGAACTCCGTCAAATCGCCGCCCGCGATAAAGCAAAGATGATCGGTGGCATCGCCATCTGTGGTCTGCCTTTATGCTGCTCAACCTTCCTTGACCAATTCGATGGCATTTCAATCTCGCGGGCCAAAAACCAAATGCTGACGCTCAACATTCCGAAGCTGTCCGGACCCTGTGGCAAGCTCATCTGCTGTCTCCTTTATGAAGACGACGCTTATACCGAAGCCAAAAAAGAATTCCCGCGCCTGGGCCAGGTGGTTCACCTTGAAGAAGGCGATTATACGATCGTGGGAATGAATATTCTCAATAAGATGATCAAACTCGCGGGTTATCAGGATATCAAGTTTATGCCGTTAGCCGACGTGAACGAAGCGATCAAGAATCCGAAAGGACATCATAGCGTTGGAACCGCTCCGGCCCCGAGCCATGCTGCTCCAGCCACCTCAAATAACAATAATGCCAATCCGACCCCGGTCTTCAAAAAACCGGCCCCCGGCAATAACGGCTCTCATCAATGATCCCTCGCGAACTCAATTTCGAAGGCACCTCTCCCCTGCTTTATCTCATTGCCACCCCAATTGGCAATCTTTCGGAGATGACTCCCCGTGCGATTGAAGTCTTGAAAGACTGTGACTATATCGCAGCCGAGGATACCCGAAACTCCGGCCAACTCATGGCCCATTTTGGCATCGATAAGCCCTTTATCTCTTGCCATGAGCACAATGAAGAAACGGCCTCGGAAAAGATCGTGGCGTTGCTGAAGCAAGGCAAGAAAGTTTGCTACATGTCCGATGCTGGTTATCCGACTTTAAGCGATCCGGGCGAACGGCTCGTCGCGAAGTGTCTTTCGAATGGCATCAAAGTTTCCGTGACGTCCGGCCCGAGCGCCGCGATCGACGCCCTCGCCGTTTCCGGCCTTCCCTCCGACCATTTCTACTTCGAAGGGTTCTTGCCCGCGAAACCGAGCGAACGCGACCATGAACTGCAAGAGCTCTCCGCCCGTCTTGAAACAATCATCTTCTACGAATCCCCCCACCGGATCCTTGAGACTTTAAAAGCCCTCGATACGGTTTTAGGAGATCGATCAGCCGTCCTTTGCCGCGAACTCACCAAAGCCCACGAAGAGATTATCCGCGGCAGCCTTCACGAGTTCATTGCTCTTGATGAAGCAAGCCTGCGCGGTGAGATGGTGATTCTGGTCCGTGGTGCCATTAAAGTTGCCAAAGTTTTGGACGAAAACGACATCACGTCCCTCCTGAAATCGAAAATCAAAGAAGGCTTATCTTCGAAGGACGCGATCGCAAAAGTCGCTTCCGAAAATAGTCTCGCGAAGAACGTTGTCTACCAAGTCTATTTAAAGAACGTTAAATAATCTTATTGTTTAACCGAGGGATTGCTCTCGGCCTTTTTTATTTTCTTCCATTCCAGGAAATAATACCAAGCAAAGGATAACCCGATTAAACCAAACGGGACCGTATAACAAAGGTTGAGGAAAACCACGGCTGCCGGCGCGCTATTTGCCGCGCTATCGTAGGTGAAGTATTGGGCGAGAACGATCGCTAAAGGAATGAGGATAAGCGCACCGCCAATCCCAATGAAGATCCAAGCCGTAATCCAATACCATTTCGCGGTTTTCATGAAACTAGTATAAACCTCCTAAGCTCCCTGTTGTTTCCCAAAAGAAAAGGAGACGTCCCTTTCAGGATGTCTCCCTTCTTTTCGTGGGAATTAATGAGCCTAAGCCCGATTACTTCTTGCCGAATTGAGCGTCGTTGTTGCCCGAATTGGAAGTCCACATATCGAGTAACGTGACCGGATCATTGTAGTCGCAGAGCCAGCCGTTACGAGCCACCGAGTAGTCGCCGCTCTTACGAGTGGTAAGGAAGGTCGCCCATTCTTGGTTGGAAAGCTTCATCGTGATACCGACCGCTTTCATCGCGGACTGGAGGTATTCAGCGATGGCTTTGTGGCCAGAGCTGGTGTTGTAGAGATACTCGAAGCTCGGGATATCGGTGAAGACCTTGTTGGTCGTATCATAGGTGAACCCTAAGCTCTTGAGCATTTCAATACCCTTAGCCTGATTAGCGGAGAAGTCGTCGCTGGAAGTGCTGTAATAGCCCTTGCCATCGTGCTTCGAACCGTTGCTAGCGATGTACTCCGTCTTGCCATCCGGATCAAGTAAGCCGCTCGAGACGAAGCCGTTGGCCGGGGTTTGCCCGCCTTGGGTGACCGAGTCGACGAGATACTGACGGTTGATGAGAAGGCTGAGCGCTTTGCGGAAGTATTCACGATCCGCTTCGCTGGTCAACTTCGAATTGAAGGTCGTATCGTTAACGTTGAAGACAATGTAGTAGGTGCCAAGTTGTCCGACGTTGTAATACTCTTTCGGATACTGTTTCTTCCACTCAGATTCGGCGGTGCCACTGGGCAGATCGTCGATCATGGTGTAAGCGCCAGAAGTATAGGAAGAGAGCATCGCTTCGGCGTCATCCGAGAAAGCCCAAGTGAGCTTGGTCGAATTGACTTTGGCCGAACCACCATAGTTCGTATTCGGAACCATGACGAGCGAGCCTGCGGTGCTGCCGGCAGTGTAAGCCGAGATCTTCATCGGGCCATTGCACTTGAAGCTAGCGGCATAGTTGTCCGGAGTCGCCCAAGTACCAGCAGAATCAGCATTGTCCGGAACGGGCATCAAGGCCGGGAAGGCCAAGATTTCTTTGAAGTACGGAACATCGCTGACCAGGGTGACCTGGATCGTGTTTTCGTCGGTCGCTTTGACGTTAAGCGAAGCCCCATCGGCCTCACTTTCCGCCGCCGCGCCACCATCGATAATCTCGAACATGTAGGCATAGTCGGCGCCGGTCGTCGCATTAACCGCACGCTTCCAAGAACGCACAATGTCGTTGGCGTTGTAACTGCTGCCATCGCTCCACTTTAATCCCGTCTTTAACGGAATGGTGTAAGTGACAGTGCCGGTCTTGGCATCTTTGACTTTAGTCCAAGCGGTCGCGCCCTCATCGGGTTGAGCGATACCGTTGGTTAAGCCAATGGATCCGTTGGGATAAGTGCCTGTATATTCCCAGCGCATCAAGCCTTCGAAAAGATGCGAGTCGTAAGTCGCGCCATCGACGGAGCTGTTGAGGGCCGGGTCGATCGTGTCGGGCTGCGAAGCGATGCAAGCGGTGCTTTCGCCGCTGACGCCGTAAAGGAATTTGAATCCTAACGGCGAGGCGAAGAAGTTCGTCTGCGCGCTTTCTTTGATGAGGAAGCTATCGGTGTACCAATAAAGCGGGCAGATCGCGCCGGTTGACATGAGAAGGTCTTCGGCCTGGTGCATGTAATCAAAACGTTCGTTGAGCTCTTCGCTGGTATCGATCGCCATCGTCTTGATTTCGTTGATCAAGACATCATAGCTTTGGGCCCAAGTCAAATGCTGTTCGTCATCAGAGATGACGCCGTCGTGATTTAAATCGGTGCTGTAGCCATGGTAATAGATGTTGTTATTGGATCCGCGGACGGCGCTTGTTCCACAAGAGGTGAGAAGAAGCGGCAGAACCGCAATTCCAAATAAGGAAACTTGTTTTTTCATGGTTTCCTGCCTTTCTGACGGGAGAGTGCCCGTCTCACATATTGCCCCGACCCGCTTCAAGCGGATAGAGACAAGCCACAAAGTGACCTTTGCGGACTTCCCGTAAAACCGGTTTTCCCTTGTCGGAGGCACAGGCATCCTTGGCAAAGGGGCACCGCGTTCTAAACGGACAGCCGCTGGGGGCATTAAGTGGGCTTGGGATATCGCCTTTAAGAACGATGCGTTCGCTCTTGCGGGCGGTTTTCGGATCGGGCGTCGGAATCGCAGAAAGGAGCGAGACCGTGTAAGGATGCATAGGATTCTTAAACAGGGCTGCGCTATCAGCGAGCTCGACAATATGACCGAGGTACATGACCGCGATCCGATCCGAAATATGCTTAACAACCAAGAGGTTGTGAGCAACAAAGAGATAGGTGAGCTTCAATTTGCTCTGAAGCTCTTCGAAAGTATTGAGGACCTGAGCCTGGATTGAAACGTCCAAGGCCGAGACCGGTTCATCGCAAACAATGAGTTCGGGGTTGAGGGCCAGCGAACGGGCAATCCCGATCCGCTGACGCTGACCACCGCTGAATTCGTGGGGATAACGGGTTGCCTGTTCAGGGCTAAGACCTACCGTCTCCATCAGTTTGATCACCCGAGCATGACGCTCGGCTTTCACGGTTTTAAAGACGAGGAGAAGCTCATACCGTCTCGCTTTGCAGAGTGCGGTGATCTCTTGCTGCTTCTTTGCCGCCTCCGGGCTCTTCTTATCGGGGAGAGCTTGATAGGCATCACGAGCCGCCTGAATCAAGGGATCATAATGGGAATGAATCGCCGCTTTCTGTTCGTCCTTGATGATGTCGTGGGCATCGAGCGGTTCCGCGATGATGTCCTCGACGGTCATCCGAGGGTCGAGCGAACTATAAGGATCTTGGAAGACCATTTGGGCGTGGGCGTGGAGGTACTTAACGTCGTCTTTATAGGCTTTTCGGTTCGCGCGTTCCACCGCAACAGCCGCTTGATAAGCCTTGTTCTCCGCTGCGACTTTTTCGTCTTTAGATTTGCTCGCCGCCTCATTCTTTTCTGGAAGCTTCTCAAAGTCGTCATTGATTGCTTTTATAGCAGCCGCATGGGCGTCTTTTAAGCTTTGAATCTTGTGGATATAGTTGCTCTTCGAACGGATTTCGCGTCCGTTGAAAACGATCTTGCCATCGGTCGGCTCATAGAGGTGAAGGATCGTGCGACCTAACGTGGTCTTGCCGCAGCCCGATTCACCAACAATGCCAAGCGTTTCACCACGCTTCACTTCGAAGGAAACGTCATCAACGGCTTTTAATTCCTTCGTTTTGAAGAAACCCGTTTGGATTGGGAAATACATCTTGAGGTGACGAACTTTCAAAATATAATCGGCTTTTTTGGACGAGGAAGCCGCAACCGGTTTAGGAGAAACCACGGGGGACGGGGCAATGATTTCAGGTTTTTCACTTGGAATTGAGGCGGCCGAAATGACCGCGGGTTTTTCCGTGACGACTTCGGTCTTTTTAACTTTACTGACACGAGTCTTTGCCATAGTTATTTCTCCTTTCTGGCCGCTTTGGCTTTATGCGATTTAGCGACCCGGGCGTTATGGGTATCAATCGGGAAGGACTGATTGTAATACTCGACCAATTGCTCTTTGGTGAGTTTGCCGGCTTGATAGGACTGGAAAGCACTATAGAAACAGGACGAAATATGGCCTGGCCCAATCACTCGTTCGGCCGGATAACGTTCCAAACAGATTTTGAGGCAGTGTCCGCAGCGGGGAGCAAAGGAACAGCCATTTGGCAAAGCAAAGACATCGACGGGGTTGCCTTCAATCGGATGGAGTCTCTCGTTCTTGGAAGAATCCACGGAAGGGATCGAAGCGAGCAATCCTTTGGTGTATTCATGCTGAGGATTGTAGAAAATCTCGTCGCAGGTTCCGCGTTCGATGATTCGCCCGGCGTACATAACGTCGACTTCATCGCAAACCTGAGCGACCACACCAAGGTCGTGGGTGATGATAATGACCCCCATGCCCAACTTCTTTTGGATCGTCTTGATCAGCTCAAGAATCTGAGCCTGAATGGTGACGTCCAGCGCCGTGGTCGGTTCATCGGCAATCAACAAATCCGGATTGGTCAATAACGCCATGGCAATCATGACCCGTTGGAGCATGCCACCTGAAAACTCGAAGGGGTATTGCTCCATCCGTTTTTCGGGATTGGTGATGCCCACGAGTCGGAGCATCTCGATCGAACGTTGCTTTGCGCTCCACCGCGTGACTTTGAACTTCGCAGCATAACGGTGGCGGCAATCCAAAACTTCCTGATAGGCCGCTTTAATGATTTGATGGCGACGCTTCTTGGCTTCTTTGACTCGGATTTCGTGAGCGGACTTAATCCCAGCGAGGATCTGTTTCCGCGCGGTTTCCGCTTCAGCGTAAGCCGTCTCATAGGCCTTTTGATCGGCCGCGATGAGCGGAGTATATTTAGCCTTAATCGCATCGATCGCCTTTTGGTTAGCAGCCGCATCAAAACCTTCGCCGCCCTGAGCCGCCGCCAAATGAAGCGGCGCCAATTCATCGGCTTCGGCAATCTCGTGCTGGCTCTTACTTGCTAACGCGGCATCGGCGGCTTTCTCGTGGACCCGGATTTCGGGCGAACGTAAACCATCGGCCCGTTCATTCTCATAACGAGCATCTTCGTTATAGGTTTCGCTATGGCGGCCCCGTAAAGCGTTACGAAGGGTGACTTCCGCTTTTGCTAATTCCTTCTCATATTCGGTTTTGGCCGCTGCCTCTTCATGAGCAATTTGGGCTTTCGCTTTTACGAATGCCGTCTCATAAACGGCCCGATCGATTTTGACGGCAGCTTCCAACCGAGCGATTTCCGCTTTAAAGCTCGCGATGTTTTCTTTAAAGTCAGGAACATCTTTTTCGCCTTTGGCCATAGCACGGGTCGCGTTCTTTTGCGATTTCTCGGCGACCTTGAGATTGTTTTTGGCAATATAGAGCGCATTCTCATCACTATCGAGAACCCGTTTCTCGGCTTCGGTCAAACGATCGATATAGTCTTCTTTGTGGAGTAAGATCGCTTCTTCCATTTGGTGACCGATCTTGAAGACTGGATTGAGGGCAGTCATCGGATCCTGGAAGATCATCGAAATCTTGTGACCCCGGATCGCCCGAAGACCGCGGTCGGACATCCCGACCAGTTCTTGGCCATTGAAACGGATCGAGCCACTCTTAATGTAACCCGGCTTCACCAAAATCTGCATGAGCGAGGCCGCGGTCACGGATTTGCCCGAGCCGGACTCTCCAACGATTCCAAGGATCTTGCCCTTTTCTAGGCCAAAGGAAATGCCGGCCACCGAGCGGACTTCCCCAGCAGGAATATCGAAGGAAGTGCAGAGGTCTTTAACGACCAATAATGGTTCTTTTTCTGCCATAGCGTTACCTCTGGAGCCTCGGGTCAAACGCATCGCGCAAACCATCGCCGATGAGGTTCAGGCAAAGAACGATTAAGCAAATGAGCAAAGCTGGGGCAAAAAGAAGATAAGGCCGAGCCGGGATTGAAGTGAGATAGGTGCGGCCGTCGCTCGCTAGAGAGCCTAAGGACGGCATAGGGGCGTCAACGCCTAAGCCGATGAAGCTGAGGAAGGATTCAGTGAAAATCGCACTCGGGATTTCAAGGCCAGCCGAGATGATGATGATCGACATCGAGTTGGGAATCATGTGTTTGCGGATGATGAAAGACGGCTTGCAGCCCATCGAACGGGCGGCTAAGCAATATTCTTGCTGCTTTAAGCTCAAGACTTGGCCTCGAACAAGCCGCGCCATTCCCACCCAATAGAGCAAGGCGAAAACGATGAAGATTGAAATCATCCCCACGCCCAGTTTGCCTAAGAAGCTATCGGAATCGAGGACAAGGGCTTTCTTTAAAACAGCGGCCAACAAAATGATGACGACCACATCCGGAAGCGAGTAAATCAAATCAACGATCCGCATCATCACCATATCGACCTTGCCGCCATAATAGCCGCTCACGGCACCATAAATCGATCCGATCACGAGAACGATGATTGCAGCAAAGACACCGACAATGAGCGAAATCCGAGCCCCGTAGAAAACGCGAACAAAGAAGTCGCGGGAAGCCGAATCGGTCCCGAAGATATGAGGAAAGACAAATTGACCATTCGCAATCATCGCTTTTTCGGTATCGCTATATTGGAACGGGGCTAAGAACTTATAAGTATCGTCGTAGTTATGTTCGACCGAGAGGTTCTCTTCGTAGCCATACGGCACAATGATCGGAACAAAAATGACCATCAAAAGGATGACCAGCATCAAGATAAAGCAAGTCATCGCGACCGGGTTATGAGCGAAACGTTTAATCGAATCCTTGAGAAAGGAAGTCGAAGGCCGCATGTGGGACTGGCTGGCTTTTTCGCTCGCGGTGGCCAATGAGGAAGACTTATCGATATTGTCGATATTAAAAACATTGGTCCGATTGTAATCGGTCTGGAATCCGAACGGGTTATGATCTCCAAGTTTCCATGCTTTCATAAAATCACTCCAAGGACACCCGCGGGTTCACGACGGTGTAGAGAATATCGCTGACTAGAGTCATCACGACGACCAAATCGGTCATGAAGACGGTGGTCGCCATGATCATGCTGTAATCGCGGCTGGTAATGCTGTTGACGAAATAAGAGCCGACGCCGGGGATCGCGAAAATTTGTTCCACCACCAAAGATCCGGTGATGATGCCAGCGAACATCGGTCCGGCATAGGAGATAGTCGGGGCTAACGAGTTCTTCATGACGTGACCAAAAAGCACCCGGGTATTCGAAGCGCCTTTGGCTCGGGCGGTAATGATGTAGTCGCTCCCTAAGCTATCGAGAGTCGCTGAGCGGGAAAGCCGGGTGATATAGGCGCTGGGGTAAAGCGATAAGCAAAGGCAGGGCAAGACGAAGGCGGCCATGCTGCCATTAGAAGCGACGTAGCCAGTCGGGAACCAGTTCAACATCCGGCAGAAGAAATAGGAGAGGAAGGTCGCAGTGATGAATGAAGGAAAGGCAATCGATGCCGTCGAAAGGACCATGATGATGTGATCGATCGGTTTGCCACGGTTAATCGCCGCGATCGAACCGAATAAAGTCCCCATTGAAATAGCAAGCGCCGCCGCGATGATGCCTAGAGGAAGCGAGTACTGCATCCCTTGCATAATGAGCGACATGACCTCAGTACCTTTAATTTTCATCGAAGGTCCAAAATCAAAGGTGAAGGCCCGCCCAAGATAAATAAGATATTGAATAAAAAGAGGCTTATCCAAGCCATATTTAGCTTTGAGGGCGGCCATCGTGACATCGCTTACGCCTCGCTCCGAAGTAAAAGGTCCGCCCGGGATGAGTTCCATGAACCAAAAGGTGATGGTGACCACCATGAAAATCGTCAGGATGGCCATCCCTAAGCGCTTTAAAAGATACATCGCCGTTTTTCCGTTCATAGATTGCTTCAAGCGGATTAATGACTAATTCCGTTCAAAGTAACCATGATTTTTGTTCCCTGCAAAAAACTGTCAATCATTATTTTTCGAAAAGTGCTTTTTTATTCGGTGGTGTAACCGCTTTCAAGACTTTAACAAAGGCTTTTCTATTGTCATTGCAAAGAAAAAAGCCCCTTTCGAGGCTTTTTCAGCTATTCCGTCCCTCCGGCTTACGACGCCCTCGGAACGAGGTCACAACCCCAACGGTCTTATAGGACTACCGCCAGCCCCCACCTTTTCTAGCAGGACGATATCCCCTAGAATAGACGCCTCCAACTACTTTCCCGACGGACAGAGTGCGGGGCCCTTCAAACGCGCCGATCGAGCGCTCAGGCAGCTCATCAGGTTTCCCCGATGAACGCCATTATTTAATCACGGGTCTCAAAACTGTCAATCATTATTTTGAGGCTGCACGAAAATCGCAGATTATCAGCCATTTTTTAGCGAAAAACTTTACTTTTCTCTGCTGGCTACAGTGAGATCTTGCTTCTCTTTTTTGATCCGTTTAAGGTCGCGAACGAAATCGTAGGTGAGGTAAGACGCGTAGACGATGATGCCGCCCGCGAAGAGGAAGGAAGAGCCTTTCAAATAAGGTGTCATGTAGGTCATGTCGTAAGAGACTTCGCCCGCCGGAGCGACAAACCCGACGAACCCACCATCGAGCTTGTAGGTCTTGAGAGCCGTTCCATTGGCTTTGACCGACCAGCCTTTATCGTAGGCAATCTGAGTCACGCAGAAGCGGCCATTCGGATATGTGGTCTTATCGTAATTGGTCGTGAAGGTATATTCGTTCGAACTTAATTGCTTCACGTTCTGGAATTTGGATTCGCGCAGGAAATCGTATTGTTTTTCCATGGCGGAGCGTTCTTGCATGTAGATCCGGAAATCGCCACTAAAGTTAACGGTGTTCGCCGTCGTACCGCTCCAGGCGGGACCCGGGGCGCACGCGACGATATAACGAACCCGACCTTTCGCATACATTCCAAAGAGATTACGGAAAGTGCCCCCATCGCCACCCATGTTATCGATCGCATGGTATTCGAAATTCAGGAGTTTATTCTTTTCCTTGATCGTCACTCCATCCGCTTCAAAGGTATCGCCGATCATGTAGTAACGGCTGGTGCTCGAGGTTCCGGTATAGAGGTCGAAATAAGCTCCATTCGGATCAGTGTTGAAATAGGTTCCGACCTGAGGATAGAGAACGATGTGGTCGAGGTCGCGTTGATAAGGCCCCGAAGTGAAGTTCGTCATGGTCGCCGCACCGCTTTCGAAAATGTAGGCCGGCCCATCGGCGGCGTACTGCGATCCGCCTTCAGGCAGATATTTGTTCTCGCCCGTCGTCGAGTATTTCCGGGCGTAGCAATAGATTTGAGAATCGACCGGAGCCGGAGTGTCGCTGGTCACGCTGAAGCCATCCGGTAACGCTGCGGCGTCTTCATCGCTCAAAATTGCGCCTTCCACCATCGTCTGCTCAGCCTTGCGAGTGTTGTTGGCGTCGCCACCGCCATAGAAGCGGCTATAAACCGGACTCCCCGCGGTCTTCGTGATCGCAAAGAGTTTCGAATTGTCGACCCCGTGGCCTAAAGAAACGTAGGAATTGGTCGCGTAGTCGACGTCATCATAGGTATAGACCCGGTAGCCATTCCCGCTCGCTTCTTCATCGTAAACGCAATCGAACGGAACGTTTTGCGATTCAAAACTAAGGTAGTTCCCCGAGGCATCTTTCACCCAATAGCCATCGTTCTTAATCACATACTTTTTGTAGCCTAATTGGATATCGGCAGCATAACGTTTGTTCTGATATTTGCCACCCCAACTTGGGTTCCAATACGATTCGCCATAAGCGGTCCGGAAATCGCCGGAACCAACCGTATGGGTCATGAGCAAGAAATCATAGGTCTCGAAGTTCATGAGGGAATGGAAGCAAGAGGCGCCATTGTAATCGACCCCCATCGCATAGTTGCCTTCGCCTGAGGCGTCGCAATAGGTTCGGAAGAACGATTGATCTTGGTTATTGATCCGCTTGATCACTTCGGTGGTGTTCGCATAGGCTTCCGCTCCGCCGTTATAAGTGGTTTGGATGTTCCAAAGCGCCCCATAGACAAAGGACATATTGCCGGCGACGATCGCTTCGATGGAGATGAAGGTGAATAAGACTTTGTGGAGCCATTCTTTGTTGAGGAAATAGGTCATGACCGCCCCTTCGATCACGACGGCCGCGCATTGATAATAGACATACCACATCCGCGACTCGCCGAGGGTTCCCGAAAGTCCGCCCGCAGTGAGATAAGATGAAACGTAATAGGCATCGTAATTGATCGTGGAACTGAAAGTCTTGTTCGTGAAGATTGCCACCGTCAACGCATAGGTTCCGATCGTGCCCGCTAAAGCGATCAAAGTCGCGGTGGGCATGAAAGCCTTCGGCTGATTCTTACGATCATCAAAAGCCCAGCACCCGTAATAGATGATTTCAGGGACGAGGATGATGAACCAACGGCCATAGCCATTGCCCGAGAAGGCATAGAAGAAATAATAGGCGAAGGTCGTGAAGACCAAATAGAGGCAGAGGGCGATTGCAATCAAATGGTTCCATTTTTTCTTGCGGATCGAGTTCATGAACGCGACGAAGAACAAAATGACGAAGGGGGTGTAGCAGAATAACGAGGCAGTCCAGGAATCGTAATGGTAACTTCCAGCCGGCGCGCTTAAAGGCAAATAGAGGTAACCGCTGGTCGGGTAGAAGAAGGAGATGAGGCCCATGAGCTCGCGCCCGGCGTTATCCCCAACCTGCTGGAAGAGCAAAGTGAAGAGCGATTTGATGTCGAAGCTCTTAAGGGCAGAAACAATCTTGCCTAAATAGATTGAACCGACCGAGACGGTCCGACCTGATAAGGCGGACTCCCGTAAGGAGGGAAGCAAGGTCCAACTGCAAAGCAGCAATCCAACGCCGAAGGAAGCGATACCGAATCCAATCGCCATCCAGTTCTCTTTGGCGTTGCGGCTCTTAATGGTCCAGAAGAAACGCCATAAGGCATAAATCACGCCCCAGATGCAAAGGACTACGAGGAAGAAGAAGGAGGTGATCCCTTCAAGGAACAACCCCCAAATGAGGCAGGAAGGTTTCCGTTCCCGAATGACTTTTTCAATCCCTAAAAGAATGAGCGGAACATAGCAGCAGGCCGCGACCGTAGTCTGAAAGCCCGCCATGAAGCACATATACCCCGAAAAGGCATAGGCGACCGCGCCAAAACGGGCGGTCTCTTCTTGGATGTCCATGTATTTGAGATAGGCCCGCATGCAGAAAGCGGCGACCACGAGCTTCAGTAACGTCATCAAAGTCGAGGTCTGGGGAATCCACGAACGCGGGAAAAGATTCAGCACGACCACGAAAGGATCGAATAAGCCATAGTACGAGTTCGAACCGATATTGTCGGTCCCAAGAAAAGTGTTCGTGTCATAGAGGACGAACTTGCCGGTGCGGAAGAACTCGTGCCAGTCATCCCAGAAATCGTAATAGAAGGTCATAAACTGTGAAGTGAAATCCCAGCCATAAGCCTGAACAAAGGAGTTGTTGATTAAGGCATAACCAGTCCAGCCCATCGCCACCGCAAAAATAAGGAGACCGAAATAGAAAAGCGAATGAAAGTTGAAAAGCCACGGGCAGTGTTTGTGCATCCAAAGCCCAAACTTGCTCGGTTCTTTTTTGACCGACGAAAGCGTGGCAGCTCCGCTTGAACTCGCAGGCGTCGAAATCTTATCGGGTCGAAGGTCGCTTAAAGAAAGTAAGGGGGCACCTTTACTTGAATTCGCGCTCCCCTCCCCGTTCTTTTTTGTTTGGTCCTTATTGTTCTCCGCCATTTTTTGCCGCCTCGATTTGCTGATCGGTAACGATGCCCACCACATCATCGACCGGCATCGCAAACGCAATGCCTTGGCCTTTGGTGTCCATCCCTGCCTCTTTGTTAATCGCAAGCAAAACGTTGTCCTTGATGGCGCTAGGAACGAGAATCATCACGATTTCTTTTTCCGGGGTCACCACAACGCCAAAGAACTTTTCGATGTCTTTGTTGCCGGTACCGTGGGCGGTAATAACCGTTCCGCCCCGCGCTCCAGCCGCCTTGGCCGCGATCATCACCAGGTCGGTAAAGCCGGTGTTCACGATCGCCATGATCATTTCATAATCCTTTTGCACGTTCATTTTGTGATTCCTCCAATAAGTGACTTCTTGGGCTTAATTGGTTTGTCGATCGTTTGGATGTTGGCCAACATTTTGTAGATGGAGACACCGGCGACCGAATTAATCGGAATAATGTAAGAAATTCCTTTGGCATAGGGGCTCACCTTGAAACGTTCGGTGAGCTCCGCTTTATAAGCGGGCCACTTGTCTTTGCGCATCACGGCGATGATGACTTGCTTCTTGGCTTCATCAAGACCCATGACTTCATAGAATTGGCTCGAGGCGGTTCCCCGGGCGTGCATGATACAAGCGATCGCGGCGTCCTGAGCATAGAGGAGATCACAAATGGCATAGGACTGGTGGTCATTCACCACGGTAATGCAGCAACAAAGCGGAACCACGGCGTGGTTCTTCTCATAAGGAATCGGGGCCGGTTCCGGCGTTTTCTTTTTCTTATCGTCTACCATAGCTCACGCCTCCTCTCCCATATGAACGATTTGATTGTCGTTCGGTTCGACAATCCGGCGGCGGGCAACTTTGTAGATATGGGCCCGTTTGATTTGAACGTAGAGGCCCATCAGCTGAATCACGACCAGCGGCATCATTGAAATCATCGCGATCGAACCAAAAGCGTCTTCGTAGATCGTGTCCGCACCCTTTTCAGCATAACTGAAACCGAGGACGAAGGGCATGACGAAAGAGGAAGCCATTGGGCCGGAAGCGATACTGCCGGAGTCGAAGGCGATACTCATGTAAATCTTGGGGACGATGAAAGCTAAAACCAAGGCTAAGAAATAGCCGGGGATGAAGTAATAGAGAATCGAAAAGCCCAAATGGGCCCGGACCACCGCCATCGCCATACCGCCACCGACCGAGATGGCCATGACCGCCAAGACGGTGTTGGCCTTAATCGTTCCTTCGGAGACCGTTTCAATTTGGTGAACCAAAATATGAACCGCCGGTTCGGCGATGACACCGAAGAGACCAAAGAGGCCGCCCATCACAATGGCTAACGGATAAAGCGAGTTGGTACTCCCGAGGGCATAACCGACTTTCTGAGCGACCGGAAGGAAGCCAATATTGACGGCGACCATAAAGAGAACCAAGCCAAAATAAGCATAGAGAAGACCGATCATAATCTTGAGGACTTGTTTGAAGGGAAGCTTAACAAAAATCCAGTTATAGACCAGGAAGAAGACGGCCAAAGGCCCGATCGCAATCAAGAGATTCAGCAGGTTACTGGTGATCGCATTTTGAAGAAGCGGTCCCATCGCCTGGCCCCATTGTTCCCAAGTCTCACAAGCGATGATGGCGCTCGGATCCCAGCGATAGACGAGCGAGGAGACATTAACGAAACGGGAAAGGATCATCACCGTCAAAATCGGACCAGCCGTCGCGAGGGCGGTCAAACCGAAAGCGTCGCTGCTGGAGTGGCCGTTGCTATTGCCACGCGAAGCCGCTAAGCTCGCGCCGAAGGCCAGGATGAATGGAATCGTGACTGGCCCGGTCACAACCGCTCCGCTATCGAAAGAAATCGGAAGGAATTTGGGGTTGGTAATCCCCGCAAAGGTGAAGATGAGAGCGTAGAAGGCAAGGAAGACGACGTTCAATTCTTTCTGCAAGAGAATTCGAAGAACGCCAAACATCATGAAGAGACCAACGCCAACTCCGACGCAAACAATCAGGAGAGCCTCGTTATCAAATCCGATTTGGGCGGCCATGACTTTAAGGTCCGGTTCGGCCACGGTGATGATGAGACCCAAAACAAAAGTCATGATGGAGATAAGCCAAATATTCCGTTGCTTAAATAGGCTGGAGCCCACGATCGTGCCGATTCGGGCAATCGATTGATCAGAACCGAGTTGGAAGAGAGCTAGTCCTAAGCCGATCAGGACCACGGCGATAAGGAAGGTAATATAAACGGGAAGATAAAAACCGTCGATGATATTGACGAAGTAAAGAATCGTGATCATCACCGCGATCGGTAAAACGCTGAGATAGCTTTTGCCGATTTGGGAAAAGATTTGGCGGAGCACCGCTTTCCGGAATGTTTTTTTAGCGGCGGTGACGTCTCCGGGCATGCAAGCCTTTCCTTTCATAACGCGGACGCGGATTCTCGACAAAGGGTTTGGGATTAGACACCGCTTCTTTATGGGCGACTTTTCCAAAGAACATCGCTTTGAAAGACGAAGGCATGGGGGCCGTGAATTTGTATTCTTTGCCGTTCAAGGGATTCGTCAGATCAAGTTCGTAGGCATGAAGGCCTAAGCGGTGAAGCGGGTTCGAAGGCTCGCCATACTTGTCGTCGCCAATCACGTAGTGGCCGATGTTGCCGAGCTGAACCCGAATTTGGTTCTTTCGGCCGGAGTCAATGTGAACATCGAGGAGGGAATAGTCCTTCTTGGCGGCCATGACGGCATAGGACGTAATCGCAAGTTTGCCTTTGTCTTTATTGTGAGTGACGTAAACCAACTGGGCCCGGTCCTGATCCAAATAATCACGAAGAGTGTCTTCTTTTTGTTCCATCTGGCCTTCGACAATCGCGTAATAGGCCCGATTGTGGACGATGTCTTGCCACGAATTCTGCAAGGCCTCGCGGGTCTCCCAGTTCTTGGCAAAAATTAAAACGCCCGAGGTATCTTCGTCGAGACGATGTACCACAAAGATCCGAGCTTTCGGATTCATTTGGGTCACATAATCCGATACGAGACGATAGGCAGTCCGGCCTTTTTCTTTTTCGGTGGCAACGCAAAGAAGGCCCGAGGGTTTGTCGATGGCGATTAAATCATTGTCTTCGTAGATGATCGGAAGATTCGCGCGTTCATGTTTGGCGATTCGATTCTTCGAGATCACGACTTCATCTTCAGGATAAAGTTTGAAATTGAATTGAGTGACGGGAGCCCCGCCGACCGAGACCTGGTGATTCGAAAGAATTCGTTTCACATTCTTCTTCGATTGCTGAGGCATCTTCTCAAAAAGAAAAGGCAGCAATTCGCATTCGTGATAAACCACAAAGGTCTGAATCGAATGAGGATCGATGAGTCCGCGGGTCGACCGATGTTTTTTGCTGTCGTTCTTGTTCATACGCTGTTTAATGAATATTCTTATTCATTTAACAGGAGAAAGAAAGACTTTCAATTTTTCGAGAAGAGATTTTGTGACGTCCACTCCTTCATGATAAAGCGCGTCAAGCTGGGCTTTATCACGGCAGGTTCGACCAATCGTAACGGGGTGAGAAGGGCAAATCACGAAAGCTTTTCCAGCCGCTTCAAGCGCGTCGAGGGCATCCGCATCGGCGTTATAGACTTCGGACTCCTTCGCGAAAGCCTTCAAGAATTCGGGATATTGTTTATAGAGAAAATGGGCCCGACGAAGATTCTTTTTCTTGGCGGGAGCTTTTCGAAAGCCGTGCGCTCTCGTCGTAACGACGACAAGGGATTCGCAACCGTCCGCTAAAGCGCGACGGAATGGAATATTGGCCGTCGGTCCCCCATCCAAATAAGGATGGCCTTCCACCATCACCGGTTTCCAAGTGATGAGGGGTAGCGAAGAAGAAGCGGCGATTGCCTTCCACATTTCCCGGCATTCGCCCTTCACAAAATAATGGTCTTTGCCGTCTTCAAGCCCGGTGGCCGCGACGACGTAATGGATTGGGCTTTCGTTATAGGCTTTAACGTTAAACGGCACCACTTTCTTCGGCACATCGACCACCAAATAGGTGAAATTGAACAACGAACCATAATGCAAAAGGTTATGAAGCGAGATGAATTTTTTATCATCCATCAGGTTGATTGCGATCGTTTTGCTTCGCCCGATATCACCCGAAAGCCAGTTCACAGCATCGAGGGCGCCCGCTGAGGTTCCCACGATGTAAGGAAAGGAAATTTTATTTTCCATCAAGGTGTCGAGAACCCCGGCCGTAAACGCACTTCGGGTTCCGCCCCCTTGCAAAACTAAACCTACCTTATATCCCATTTGTCCATTATTATAAAAGGCTTTAAGTAAGGAATGGTAAACTAAGATGATGAAAAATAAGACAACCCTCGGATTCTGGCTAATCCTCGCTTCACTCGCCTTAACGGGCTGCAGCCTTTTCTATTCCAGCCATTCCGCTTCAACGAGCAGTCTCGTCACGAGTTCGGAGGGTACCAGTTCCGGCGAAAACACCTCCACCACCCCCACATCTTCGTCGAATACGACGACTTCAAACTCGTCTAGTTTAGTCTCGACTTCTACCAGTTCTTCCGGGGGTTCGTCCTCGTCTTCATCAAGCGGAACATCCTCTTCCAAAACCTCCTCGAGCGGAACCAGTTCAAATCCGAGTTCGAGTTCTTCCGTCCAAAAAGACGGAGTTTACCAATTCTACGCGATCAATGATTTCCATGGTTCCGTCCTCGAAAACTCAACCTCCTACTATGAAGGTGGGCTGGCCAAAGTCGGAGGCAAACTCAAAGCCTTAAAGGCCGCGGACCCCGATCACACTTTCATCATTTCAAGCGGCGATATGTGGCAGGGCTCCCTCGAAAGCAATAGCAATTATGGGGCCTTGGTGACCGAAGTTATGAACAACATCGGTTTCGATTCGATGACGTTAGGAAACCATGAATTCGATTATGGCCAAAGCTATATCCAAACCAATCGGAAAGCGGCAAACTTTCCTTTCTTAGCCGGGAACATTCGGACTTATTCGAACGGGACAATGGGAGCGGCTTGGGAGGGGAGCGACATCTCCACGGTCATCTCACGTGGTGGCATCAAGGTCGGCATCGTCGGTATGATCGGCCAAGGCCAAACCACTTCGATTACCTCTAAGAATGTGGCCGATCTCTATTTCGACGATCCCCAAAGCTATGCCGAAACCGAAGCCACTCGGCTCCGCAATAGCGAAGGCTGCGATATCGTGATTTTGTCGCTGCATGATCCGATCGCGGTCCCCGAAGGTTGGGAATCGAGCGGACTCAAAGCCTACTTCGACGGCGTCTTCTGCGCTCACTCCCACCAAAAAGAAGTCGATTTGGCGAGCGGAGTTCCTTATCTCCAAGGAATCTGCAATGGCGAAGGCATTTCTCACTTCGAACTCACGATGAGCAATGGCGTTACCAGTTGCACCAACTATGAATTCATTTCCGCCTCTTCCAGTTGGACCGATGATAGCGAAATCCTTCAGATTGAACAGGGCTATATCGGAACCGAGGAGTTCACCACCCTCGCTAGCAAAACCTGCGGAACCTTGTCGGGATTCCTAACCAAATACACCATTGCGAACGCCGGTTGCAAAGCGATTTACGAGAAGTATAAAAAGAACCACAGCGATTTGGCCTTAGCGATGGAAAATAGCCAACGGGCTAGTTTATCGAGCGGAACGATCAGCTATAGTTCTCTCTATAAAGCCACCCCATTCATGAACAAGATCGTCATCATGAAGGTCCTAGGCCAAGACATCACCAACGAAGCCGCCTATAACAAGACCTACACGGGAGATACCACCACTTACGGCACTTTAAACGCTTCGACTTATTACACCGTCGCTGTCATCGACTATCTGGCCTATCACCAAAGTATCTACAAGAGCTACGATTACTTCCCGAGCTTGGTCGACACCAACATCATCGCCGAGTATAACGCGTACCCCGTGGATATCACTTTCGACTATTTCGCTTCCTTAAGCGGAACGATTTCTTCCAGCTCCTTCGCTGATACGGCGACCGGGTTCAACCTCTACAAATAAAAAAGAACGGATAGCCCGTTCTCTAACGATTCGAATCATCTCAAATATAGGACGTAATGACGACTTCAATCGCAATGGCGATGAGGACAACCCCACCGATGATTTCCGAGATTTCGTATTTTCCCTTTAAGAGTTTGTTGATCCATTTGCCCGCGAAAACACCGAATAGAGAAACCCCAAAGGTGACGAGCATCACAATCCCAAAGCAGATATAGATTTCATAATCGAGTCCGGCATCCGGAGCGATTTTCAAAGTGGAGCGAATCGCCAGTCCGACCGCAAAAGCATCGATGGAATCGGCGACGCCTTGAAGCATCACTTCGGGGTAAGAGAATTTCTTAGGCTCCCGCGTCTCGGGTTTGACTAAGCCTTTGATCCCATCAAAAAGCATCTTACCTCCGATGAGGACAAGCAAGCCGAAAGCGACCCAATGGTCCCATTCCTTGATCGCATTATAGAAGGTTTCTCCGAGCAAAAATCCGATGAGGGGAAACAAGGCTTGGAGGAAGGCAAAAACGAAGGCGATGAAGAACGGCTTCTTCTTGCCGAGATCTTGATAGACCAATCCGTCGGTGACCGATAAGGCAAGGCAATCCATCGATAGGCCTAGCCCCAGCAGAAGCGATGCAACGATCCAATTCATAGTGACGGGGTTTAGTATAAGGGATTAAATTAAGGCATGGCAAGAAAAAACGGCAAGGGTTTTGACCCGATGTATCTGTTTCCGATCATCATCGGGTTAACTGCGATTGCCGTTTTGGTGTTGCTGCTGGTCTACGCGTTCCGTTAATTATTTCTTATCGACGGCGCTCAATTTGATGAGGTCGCCATAGAGATCAATCCGCCGATCGCGGAAGGAGCCCCAGTCGGAGCGTTCTTTGTCGATTTCCGGAAGATCGAAGCTCGCAAGGAGCAAGCCTTCATCGTCCCGCCCGAACTCTTTAACAAGGCAGCCATGTTGATCGGCGATAAAGGAAGAACCGAAGAATTTCATCGAACTGTCTTTGGCCTTCTCAATCCCGACCCGGTTCGCCGCTAAGACGGGCAAAATGTTCGCCGCGGCGTGACCTTTCATCACGTTCTGCCAATGATCTTTCGAATCTTTTGGCAAGACCGGTTCCGATCCAATCGCCGTCGGATAGCAAATGAGCTCGGCGCCTTTTAACGCCAAGATTCGGGCGACTTCGGGGAACCATTGGTCCCAGCAAATTCCGATTCCGATTTTCCCAGCTTTGGTGTCATAGACTTTAAAACCGGTATCACCAGGGCTGAAATAGAACTTCTCTTCATAGCATTCCCCAGTCGGGATATGGCTCTTGCGGTAAATGCCTAATAACGTGCCATCGGCATCGATCATCGCGAGCGAATTGAAATACACGGGGCCGTCCTTTTCGAAAAAGGAGATCGGAAGAACGATGTGATTGGCTTTTGCCATCGCCTCGAAATGGGCGAGAGTTCTTGAAGAGGCCACTTCCTCCGCCAAAGCGAATTTGGAATAATCCTCCACTTGGCAGAAATAAAGGTTCTCAAAGAGTTCCGGGAGCAAAAGGAGACAAGCTCCTTCTTTCGCCGCTTCTTCGATAAAGGCATCGGCTTTTTCGATGTTCTTATCGTAAACGTCGCTCATCGAGAATTGAGCCAAAGCGTATTTCTTTTCCATAGTTATTTCGCCTCCGGGATTTGCATGGTGATGCAATGGATGTTGCCTCCGCCGAGCAAGATTTCACGCGTGTTAATTTGGTGAACCTTTTTTGTGGGGAAAAGCGCTTGAATTTGTTTTAACGCAAGTTCATCTTCCTTAACTCCAAAGCCGGGCATCACGACGAAATCTTTGCCTTGGTAGAAGTTGATGTAGCTGGCGGCAAGTCTCGCCCCTTCGGGCCGACTTTTCGCGCCATAACGACCTTTGGAAATACCCACGCTTTCATCTTTGTTCATATAAAGCGCCGGTTCCGGAACGAGAATCTTGTGGATTTCGAAAGGCCGGCCCTTCGCATCGACGGCTTTGCTCAAAACCGCATAGGTTTGCTGGCAATAATTGTACTGAGGATCATTGGGGTCATCGCACCAAGCCATCGCAAGAACCCCCGGCCGAATGAAGGCCACCATGTTATCGATATGCTCGTCGGTTTCATCTTCATAGATGCCATGGGGCACCCAAATGAGTTTTTCGATGCCCAGGTAATCTTTAAGTGTTTCTTCGATTTCGGCTTTGGTGAAAGTCGGATTGCGACCGGGCGAAAGCAAACACGCTTCGGTCACGATGCAGGTTCCTTCCCCGTCGACGGCAATCGAGCCGCCTTCAAGAACAAAATCCGGAACATAGTAATCGATCATCTTGGTGCGTTTTGCAAAGACCGAAGCCAAGCGATCATCGTCGCGATAATTCTTATAAAGACCATCGTAATCTCCACCCCAAGCGTTGAAGCGGAAATCGACCGAGCGGACGCTCTTGCCGTTATTCACAAACAAAGCCATGTTGTCACGGGCCCACGAATCGTTATAACGAATTGAGATGGGCTGGACGTTGGGGATGTTCTCGTAGTCTTTGATCACGCGATCATAAATAGAAGGATGAATTCCGACGATCACTTTTTCATGTTCGGCGATCGCTAAAATCACCTGGCGGAAATTCGCTCGGGCTTTCGTTCCGTCTTCGCGCCACGTGTCTTTGCGGAAAGGAAGCAAGACCACAGTCGCTTGATGTTTGTCTCCTTCAAAGGGCATCCGATAACCATCGCCCGCTGGGGTTGTCTTCCGATTCTCGTAGTAGTCTTTCAAGCGCTTTGCATAAACTGGGAAGCGTTTCCAATTCGCGGTATCGACGATTTCATAGCCTTCGGGGTAAGAGCTCAAAATCGTGACCCCCGTGGTTTGATAATGCTTAACCCGAGCAATCAGTTCACTCGTCCAAACTTCGCCCGGACAAATGAGAGGAATTCCTGGGGGATAGCACATGACTTGTTCTTTAGAAATCGCACCGTCGCATTGATCAAGAGGCACCACTTTTCCTGGAGCGTGGAAAGCGGCACGAGGCCGGATTAACATGAACGGGAATGAAGCATCAAAATGGTGAATCGGGTAAGTGATATCCGGGTGGTAATGCTCTTTCGAAATCTCTTTTAATGCAGCGATCAGGCGATCGACGTGTTCTTTTTTCGTTCCGATTGCGAAGATCGCCAAAACCGCATAGGTTTCCGCGAGTTCGAATTGAACATTAAATTGTTTTTTGATCAGGTAATAAAGATCGAAACCATTGATATCGAGATGGTCGAGGCCAATGACCAGTTTGCTGTTGTCATAGTCATAGCAACCATGGGCCATAAAATGTTCCTTGCCTTCGACGACGAAGCCAGGAATCTTGGCCACTTCTTCTCGGGCGTATTCAGCGAGACCATAGGTTCTTTCCTGCGCGGCTTTACCCTCGGTTGCCATATAAGAACGGGCACCATCGATGCTGGCGATAAGAAGATGCGAAGGCGAGGTCGTATTGATAATGTTGAGACTCTTTTGGACGTCATAGCGGGAGAACATTCCCGTATGCATCAGTAGCACCGAACTCTGGGTTAACGAACCCGCGGTCTTATGAAAGGAGACCGAGGACATATCGGCCCCGGCGTCCATCGCGGTAATCGGAGAACCAGCGGCATGAAAATAATAGTGGGCACCATGAGCTTCATCGACCAGGACAGCCATATGATGTTCATGGGCGACTTTCACGATCGACTTTAGATCGCCAACCCCGCCGAAATAGGTCGGGTTAATCACGAAAACCGCTTTAGCCGAGGGATGACGGAGAATTGCTTTCCGGAAGTCTTCGACCGAAGGCTGGTTGGCAATTTCAAGATCGTCATCAATCGCCGGCATCACATACTCCGGAACCGCTCCGGAAAGAATGAGGCCGTTGACAATCGACTTATGGACGTTGCGAGGAAGAATGATTTTTTCGCCGGCTTTCACGGCAGTCAGAATCATCGCGATAATACCGCTGCTGGTACCATTAATGAGAAAGAAAGCTTCATCGGCTCCGCAGGCGTCCGCGAGCAGTTCCTCTCCCTCTAAAATCGCTCCGTGGGGCTTCGCGAGGTTATCGAGACCGATCGGAGCGTTCACGTCGAGATGATAAATCTGGTGGCCGAGGAGATCGGTCGCAGCATTTTCAATATTGCCCATATGATGGCCTGGGACATCAAAGGGGACAACATCTTGAGAGGTGTATTCCCGTAAGGCATCAACGAATGGCGTCTTGGTTTGATCTAATTTATTCATAATTTTGCAAGACCTAGTGTACACGCCTAAGCACGCGCGTGCAATGTCAAAGAAAGCCCATAAAATGGGCTTTATCTCGATACCTTCTCAGGATTAGGCGTTCTGATCCATGAAGGCTAGCATCGCGGCATTGACCTTTTTGGAAGCGGGAAGGCTCGGCGTAGTGATGTTATGAACATGGGTGACCTTTTTATCATCGCTGTCGATATAACAAAAGACATGGGGAAGACTGGATCCTTTCAGCGCTTGGTCGAGCTTTTGGGACTCCGGAAGTAAGGGATCGAGTTTGGCGCTCGAATAGAAAACCGGAACCTTGAGATCGGAGAAATAAGTCTTGGGCGAATAGAGTTCGCACCAGGCGTGGTCAGAACCGTGAACGCCGTAAACTTGGCGCAGTGCCGCCTTGGTGCATTCGGCCTTGCCGGTGCAGTCGGCATAATCAAAGACGGTGCAGTTCACCAAGACCCCCTTGAAGCTCACACCAGTCAGGTCGATATCGAGGCGGGCGGCCGTCAAAGGATTGCAGCTCGCTTCCGCTAAGATCAAAGCCAAGTGGCCACCGGCCGAGTCGCCTGAAATAAACCAGTCGTCGTTCGCAACATCAAAATCGGCCGCGTGCTTATGGAGATAAAGAAGCATCGCCGCAACATCGTGGATTTGATTCTCCACGGTGATATTGTCTTTGACCAAATCGTAGTCGGCAATACAGACATCGTATCCCGCATCCCGGAAAAGGGTGGCATACGTGTAGTTATTTTTGCGGTTACCAAACACATAACCCCCGCCATGAACATCGATGAAGAGACGATGAAGTCGTTTGCTGGGATCCGCCAGCATTAAATCAAAACGGTGCTGGTCGTCTTGATCGGCTTTACAAGGAACGTCATACCAAAAGCCAGGGCCAATAATTGGCTTAACGTGCCGACGACGTTTCTTATTGTCGTTGCTCATCCATAAGACCAAAAGATCAGTCATCAGTTTGTTGATACGCATGGCTTCAATATAGCAAAGAAAAATGAAACGAAAAGGGTAAGACTCACCCCATTTAGACAAGGTGGTAATGTTGGAGAGATTCGAGGATGCCATCCTCGGCGATCGGCTTAGAAACATAGGTGGCGGCTTTCTTCACATCATCCTTGCCGTTACCCACGCAAACGAAGATGCCGACTTGAGGCACCATCGTGAGGTCTTGATAGTCATCACCAAAGGCAATCGCTTGGTCTTTATGGTAGCCGTAATAAGCCAAAACATCTTTGATCGCATCCCCTTTTTCATGGGGAACATCCATCACATCGACTCCGAAATCGGCAAAACGATCAAAGCGAACCCCGGGGCAGCGCCGTTTCAGTTCTTCGTCAAATTGGGCCGGGGCAAAAAGAAGCGCTCCAGTCAGTGGTTCGCCTCGATAAGGCCGAACCGGCATGGTCGTGTCTTTATAAACCCAATGATATTTCTCGACATAATCGTTTGGCGTCATCGTCATGAAGCGGGTCTTGATTCCCACAAGTTCCATCGGAAGACCGAGTTCTTTGGTGACCTTGATGAGGTTACGAACCATCGGAACCGGCATCACCAGCGTCTTAATAAAATGATGGTCGCCATAGGCCACGGCCCCGGCCGAGGCGATATAGCCGTCCCAGCGGATCCCCAAATCAAAAACGCCGAATAACTTCATCGAGTTATAAGGCCGGGCCGAGCAAAGATAAACCTTCACTCCGTTCTTCTGGAGTTGCTTGATGGCTTCTAGACCAGAAAGGACCCAACTATGACTCGCGTGGTCATAGAGGGTCCAATCGATATCGAAAAATGCAATTTCAATAGCCACGGGGACTATTATGCGGAAGTTTTAGGAATTAGCCAACACGAACCGTACCATCGAGATCGATTTCAATGGGGTCACCGGTCTTCACGGTCGCTAAGAAATCATCGCCTAGTTCATCGATCGCGATGATCTTGGAATCGTTCCAAACCCGGGCGAGGACAATGCCCGCTCCGGCGAGAGAATCGATATGTTTGCTGAAAAGGAACGCTGCCGGAGCAATTCCGCGAGCGCATACGGTCTGAATCACCAAGCCGCCGGTCGTCGAACCGATGGTCTGGGGAAGGCAAACCGCTTTACCCGTGATGTTCTTTTTGTAGAGATCCTTGTTATCCTGATCGGAAACAATGACCTGCTTGCAGTGCTTGCTTAACGCACTCTTCTGAAACGAAGCTAACGTATTGAATCCCTGATGAGAAACCGCGGCTTCACCTTTATAGGTGCCTTCCGCGAGAACCCGACCTTTGAACGTTTTCATTATTTGCTCTCCTTTCCCGTAATGATGTCGAGGACTTCGGCATCCTTATAGTAACGAGCGGAACTGTAGGTCCGTAGTTTGTTCGAATTGGTCATGAGGCGGTGCATATTGCTGAGGGGGCTATCGGCGTACATCAAGGGGCAGATGCTCGACAGGGTGCATCCCGTCGCGAGAAGCTCCTGATATTTCGGAGTCTTCTTGAACTCCTCGGCCACGCCAGGCGCGGTCGTTAAGACCGTCCGGACCACCACTTTCTTATGGCCTTTCCGCTTCAGTTCGCTGCTGATCTTGTCGGTCCAGTTATTGAGCTGGCGAAGCGTAAGGTGCGGGCAGCCGATAAAGCAGCGGTTCCCTTGCTTATCCTTATTTTTCCAAAGGATCGGGTAATTCTTATAAACCCGTTCGATCTCGGCATCATCAATCACGTAAGTTTGTGCATCCGGTTTAATCAGGCTCTCGCCTTTTTCAACGGCATCCGGAGTGATCTTATCGATGTGATAAAGACCAACCGCACCATTGCTGGCCGTCGCGGCCCCGAAGTCTTTTAAGTAAGCGATCGTATCTTGATCCGGTAAAGGTTTAAGCCATTGATCGAGCCCTTCAACATAAGGGACTTGTTCCTGAACTTTAATCCCAATCGCCGAACCCAAAATCTGAGCTTCCGGAAGTTTACTGGTTTTCACGATGACCTTGAAGGAAGCCTTGCGTCCCTCTTCAGTGAGAAAACCAAACTCTGGGACATAGCCGATGATGGAACCAAACAAATCCATGACGCCAGAGTTACGATTGCAATGGGCCCCAAGGACCGAGTTCGCATACACCACCGCGCTGCTTTCGGCCCAAGAGAGGACATCGCCCTTCTTCGGCGTGTTGCCCACTTCAGGGAAGTAGCAAGCGCAGGTGAAACTGTCTTTGCTCTTCAATCCGAGTTTGGTCAGCTGCTCTTCGTAATGTTCCTGCTGAGAGTAAATGATCTTGGTGAAGACCAGCTTCTCGAGCGGGCTGCATTTCACGTTTTGGAAATCATAGGGCCGCGGATCGACGGTGAAGCCTTCAGGGGCTTTGACCCCAGCGGCGATGAGTTGATCCATAAGCGGATAGAGGGCGACCAGCAAACCGATGCCGAAACTCGAAACCAAGTGGCCTTCTTCGTGGGTCACTTTCGCGAGGCGCGGCGCTTCGAACATATCGCCAAGGCGAACGATCGACTCCATCATCTTGGCTTTAGCTTCGCCTTCCTTGCCTTCCAAGATCCCCTGTTGCTCAGGAGTAAGCTTCATTTTGGGCTGATACATAGAGCCTCCCTTTGGATTGAACGGAACGTTTTTCCGTTCGCGATGAAAGAACGATGAGACGTTCTCATCTCTGTTGAATATCGCTATATCGGTAATTTATTCCCGATAACATACTTTCATTATAGAAAGGTTGGGTTCAGTTTAAAAGACTAGCTTATCGTTAATCGCTCTCATTACGCTCGAATCGACCTTAATAATCTCGCGGTCATACGTGATTAAACCATTCATTTCGGTTTCGACATCGGAAAGTTGGGTGAAAACCGAACCGCAGAGACCTTCTTTGGCGATCAGAGGAATAATTTGTTTGGCATAGAGTTCATAAATCGCCTTGGCCAGATCGTCGCCGCGATTGAATTTCCGGTAGCCAAAGCTCTTATCGGAATAAGCGTGATCTTTGACCTTAAGGGTATAGCCTCCGCATTCAGAAAGGAACAAAGCCCGTCGATGTTCGTTCTTCAGATGAATCTTCTTGATATAGACATGGTGGGAATCAAAATCCCCAACGCCTTGATCGAACCAGCCCGAATTGGCGTCGATGGGACGGGTGAAGTCTTGGGCTTTGAGCAACGAGAGATTCTGAATGGTTTCAAATTGGCCCCAACCTTCATTAAATAACGTCCAGCCAATAATCGAAGGAGTGTTATATAGCCGTTGAACCGTTCCCGCGACTTCTTCATAGAAATTGGACCGAGACTTGGGTTCAATCCGCCCGAGATCTTGGATTACGCTCGGCTTCCGGTCATCGAAGTGAAAATGGAAGAACGGGGCCAAATACATCAAACGTTTCTTGTAAGGAGCGCCACCACAAACAAAGTCTTGGAAGACGAGCAGGCCCATTTGATCGCAATGGTGATACCAAATCATCGGTTCGACCTTGATGTGTTTGCGGATCATGTTGAAGCCCATGCCTTGGACCATCCGAAGATCATTCACGATGGCTTGATCGCTCGGTGGGGTAAGACCTCCTCCCGGGAAATAGCCTTGATCAAGGATGCCTTTCAGGAAAAGAGGCTTGTTGTTAAGACCAAACACTTTAAAACCGTTCCAATCGACCATCGAACATTTTCGCATGGCAAAATAGGAAGAGACCGTGTCGGCGTTAATTGTCACTTTGAGATCATAGAGATAGGGATTATCCGGGGTCCAAGGAGTGAAATTGTTATGTAGATCGACAATCCCGCTGCCTCGGTTATCCAACATGATTTTGGCGATGGGGTGACCCCCATGAGTAATTTCAGCAGAAGCATTAAGGATTTTTCCTTCGAAATCAGCGTTAATCCGTAGCACTTTTTGGTCAAAATCAGGAGTTAAGCGAAGAGAGCGAATGACCTGATTTGGAACTGACTCGAGCCAAACCGTCTGCCAAATCCCCGAAGTGGGTGTATACCAAATACCCTGATTATCATTCGTTTGCTTGCCGCGGGCGTAAAGACCGCCATCGGTATTGTCCATCACCTCGACCTGGAGAACGTTTTCACCGGCATGGAGCTCCATCAAATCGGTAGTGAAGGGAAGATAACCCCCTTCATGATGGCAAATTTTCACCCGGTTCAAATAAACATCGCAGACCTGATCGACCGCCTCAAAATGAAGGAGGATTCTTCCGTGGTTAAACCCTGCGGGGATCGTGAAAGTCCGCCGATAATGCATCACATCATTAGGCCCGACCCGTCGATGGATCTCGGATAAGGGTGTCTCCACCGCAAAGGGGACTACGATTTGGTCCGGATAATCGGTCGGCAAAACTTTGGATTGATCCAAAGCAAAATCCCAAACCCCATTAAGACAGATATAGGAGTCACGTTTAAATTGAGGAGTCGGATACTCCGGTAGAGGATTCTCGCGATCGAGGTGGCGGCCCTCAAGGCTCAACTTCATAGGACTATTTTACATTAAAATAAGTGGGTGGTGCGTGCGTGTTATACTTACCGCGAGGCAAATCTATGCAATTAGAAGAAATCCAAAAGATTATCGCGAACGAAAAAGCCGATGCCTGGATCATGGTAGACTACGAGAACCGAAATCCGACCTTGGTCCGTCTCCTCGGTGACAAAATGCTGACCCGTAAAATTTTCATGGTAATTCCGAAAACCGGAAAACCCTATCTCATCTGCCACATCATCGATACGGTATATCTAAACGACCCTCAAACCAAAGCCCACTTCGATCTCAAGGTCTACAAGACTTGGCGTGAAATGCTCGAACTCGAAAAGAAAGCCTTCGCTTCCTATCATGTCGTCCTCATGGACATTTCGGAGAAAGGATTGCTTCCGCGGGTATCGCTCGCCGATTGGGGCTCGGTCGATTTCGTGAAATCCCTCGGACTCGAAGTTCGTTCGAGCGCCGACGTCCTCCAAGAGCTCACCGCGGTTTATTCGCCGCGAGCTTATCAACTGCAATTAAAAGCGGACCAGTTAACCCTGATGATCAAAGATGAAGCCTTTGCCAAAATCAAAGAATTGATTCTGAAGGATGGCGAAACCGACGAACTCGATATTCAGAAATTCATCAGTGATCGTTTCCATGAAGAGGGCATGGTCTATGACGATCCCCCGCTGGTAGCCATCGGGAAAAACGCATCGAATCCCCACTACACCCCTACCGCGGAATCGCATTCGAAGATTCATAAAGGCGATCTCGTTTTAATCGATATGTGGGCGAAGATGAACGATCCGGAAGGCGTCTATGCGGACATCACATGGATGGGCTATGTCGGAACCGAAATCCCCGAAGTCTATACCAAACGCTTTGCCATCGTGAAGGCGGCCCGTGATGGCGTCATCGCCTTCTTAAAGAAAGAAATTCCGTTACGCAAAGTCCAAGCCTGCGAAGCGGATGATGTCGCCCGGAAAATAATCACCGATGCCGGATATGGAGACTATTTCATCCACCGGGTTGGTCACAATATCGCCGTTGATGTTTCTCCCCACGGCCCCGGCGCAAACCTCGACGATTACGAATCGAAAGACACCCGTTGTCTCATTGAAGGAACGAGCTTCTCCGATGAGCCGGGAATCTATGCCCCCGACTTTGGAGTTCGTAGCGAAACGAACCTTCATATCCTCAATCATCAAGCAGTCGTGGTTTCCGGCCTTCAAGACCAAATCATTCCGATTTTGAAGTAAAAGAAAAAAACGAGGGACGGCATCGAAAACGATGACATGCCCCTCGCTTTTTATTCGCTCATGCGTTTTAAGATACCGTCGATCTCTTGGAGTTTGGCGTCGAGATCTTCGCTGTCTTTGGCATTTTTAACGCAGCTAGCGAGGTGAGCGGAAATCACCATATTGTTGACCCGCTTCAGCAAAGCGATCGTGGCAAGAAGTTGGTTGGAGACGTCGATGCAATAAGCATCATCGTCGACCATTTTGCTAATGCCATCGAGTTGTCCTTTGGCGATGGAGAGTTGGCGTTTAACTTTTTGATGATCCGCTTTCATGTCAGTCCACCTTCACAAAGGTATAGCCGGCATCCGCAATCGCTTTTTGATAGACCGAAGCTTCAAGCGGAGCCGCGACCTTGAGGACGGCGTTTTTGTCCGAGACTGAGACTTTGACGTCCTTCACTCCCGGCAAGGCTTTGAGAGCAGCAGTCACCCGCCGCGCGCAGCCTTCGCACATCATCCCTTCGATCGACACGACTTGTTTTTGAGCCATTTTATTTGGCCTCCTTTTCTAAGACTTTTCTCTTAAATAACCGGAGCCTTAAGGCATTTAAGACTACCGTTACCGAGCTTAAAGACATCGCAATCGAGGCGATGGTCGGGGTCAAGATGAAATGACCCCAAGCGACTTGGACGTTATAAAGAACGCCAGCCGCGAGCGGAATCAGAATCACGTTATAGAAGAACGCCCAGAGCAAGTTCTCTTTAATGTTCTTCACGACGGCGTGGGAGAGTTCAATTGCCGAAACGACATCGAGCGGATCGCTATGAACCAGAATGATATCGGCCGAATCAACGGCAACGTCACTGCCGGCCCCAATGGCAATGCCGATATCGGCTTTGGTTAAGGAAGGAGCATCGTTCACGCCATCGCCAACGAAGGCGACCTTGAGCCCCTGCTTTTGGAGGTTGGCCACAATCGCTTCTTTTTGGCTGGGTTGCACTTCGGAATAGACTTCTTCAATCCCCAGCTTTTCTGCAATCGCGCGGGCCGTGTCTTTGTTATCGCCCGTCACAATCGCCACCCGCTTCCCTAATTTCCGCAAGGTCGCGACCGCCGAAACGCTATTCGGTTTAAGTTCGTCCCCAATCGCGATAAGAGCCAAGAGTTTTCCGTCCTTCGCGACATAAAGAGCGGTATCGCCTTGTAAGGATGCATTCACCGCTGCCGCGTTTGAAAAGCCCAGAGCAACTTTGGATAGATCCATCAAAGCTTTATTGCCAATCACATAACCATTGCCTTCCACGCCAAGGCCCGGCCGATAGACAAAGTCTTTAGAAGGTTCAAAAGATAAGCCGCGTTTTTTCGCTTCGTCTACAATCGCTTTCGATAATGGATGTTCCGAAAGGGATTCCACCGCCGCCACATTTTGAAGAATAGCGTTTTCGTTTCCACTAAATACCTGAATCGAATGGAAAGTCATCGCCCCAGTCGTCAAAGTTCCGGTTTTATCAAAAAGGATGACATCGGTTTTTTCCATGAGTTCAAACGCTTCGGCCGATTTGATGAGAATTCCATTTTCGGCGCCCTTACCTGTTCCCACCATAATCGCCACCGGTGTGGCAAGACCTAAAGCGCACGGGCAGGAAATCACCAGGACTGAAATCGCAAGTTGAATCGCTAAAGAAACATTGAGGGAACCCGACAGTCCGGTAATTAACATCCAGACGGTGAAGGTAATTAAAGAAATAAGGATAACGGCAGGAACGAAGACGAGAGAAATCTTATCGGCGAGTCGAGCAATCGGGGCTTTAGATTCGCTGGCTTGTTCCACCAAAGAAACAATCTGGCTCATCGTGGTGTCTTTCCCAACCGAAGTCACTTTGAATTGGAACGACCCCGTTTTATTGAGGCTCCCGCCGATAACGTGGTCCCCTTCCTTTTTGTAGACAGGGAGAGATTCGCCCGTGAGCAAAGATTCGTCCAGGTTCGCATAACCGGATACAATCACGCCATCGCTCGGGACGGCTTCCCCCGGTTTCACCAAAACGATATCATCGACTTCGAGAGATTCCGTCGGCACTTCTTCAATCTCGTTGTCTTTCATCCGATAGGCCGTATCGGGGGTTAACGAAATCAAATCCGCAATCGAGGCCGTCGTTTTATTGGTGGCCTTATTCTCAAAGTATTTTCCTAAGGAAACAAAGAAAAGAATTGTGCCAGCCGACTCAATATAGATGTTCATGGAATAGCTCATGACCATTTCGTGATCACCGCTCGCCCACCCCACAATGATCATGACATAGGCAAAAAGACCATAGAGAAGGGAAACGGTACTGCCTAAGGCGACCAAAGAGTCCATGTTCGGATGGAATTTGAAGAGGGCCTTATAACCTGAGACGAAGTAATGGAAGTTCAAAACGATGATCGGACTGACGAAAAGGATCTCCAAAGTAATCTCTAAAAAGATGATCAAAGAATAGGAACTTGATTCATGGTCTGGCCAGCCATAATTCATCGCGATCATCCCGCCCATTGAGACGAAAAGAAGCAGAACTAAGAAGATCAAAGAAATCAGCAATCTCGTTCTTTTTTTCCGCAAATCCCGCTTTTTCGACTCTTGGATCGTCTTGAGCGATTGGTTCACAAATGGGCTGGCACCATAGCCAGCCGAATCGACCGCGGCGATGATTTTGGACTCGTCGGTTTTTGACTCGTCAAAGTCGACCACCATGTTCTTGGCTAAAAGAGAGACGTTCGCGTTATGAACGCCATCAAGTTTGCTAACCGCTCGGGTCACATTGGCCTGGCAGGCGGCGCAGCTCATTCCGGTTACATTGAATTTCTTTTTCATAAATACCCCCTGGGGGTATAGCATAATCTTAGTCCTCTTATTTCCAATGTCCATTCGGACGCATCAAAAAAGGAGAAGTGCCCATAACACTTCTCCTAACCGCACTGCTATCGGATGTTATTCGATGGCAATGGAATGCTTGTCTTCAACGGCTTTAACGCTGTCTTTCGGGAAGGTGATCGCTAAGACGCCATCTTTATAGGCGGCCTTGATACTCTTCTCATCGACATCGCCAACATAATAGGAACGGGCGCTCACGCCAGAGAAACGTTCACGGTGGATGTAGCCTTTCTTTTCTTTCTCGTTGAGGCTACGATCGACCTTCGCACTCACGGTGAGATAGCCATCCTTCATATTGAGGGAGATGTCTTTCTTATCGAAGCCCGGAAGCTCGACATCCATTTCGTAATTCTTTTCGTCTTCTTTGATATCAGTCTTCATGGCCAAGACCCCGAAGTTCTTATCCTCTTCGTTTCCGAAGAAGGCATCAAAGAACGGATCAAGGAATCCGACGCTCTCATTGCGATTTTCTACCTGACGATTCATAAGGTTTTCCTCCTGTGTTAGCACTCTATCATTCCAAGTGCTAACTCTATGATAGTCGCCAATTTGGCACTGTCAAGTATTGAGTGCTAACTTTCTTTAGAACATAAGGTTTTATCGAAAGAATATTTTTATAAATTGGTAATGACTTTAGATTTTTTGGCTCGAAGATAATCAAGGATACGAGTGGAAAAAGAACGATAATCCGGGGTGATGACGAACGCGGTTTCGGCTTTGGCTAGCGCCACTTGATCGATGATTGAATTGATGCGCCGGCAATAACCACTCACGTTCTCCTTCGGGCTTATAGAATCATAATGAGAATAAGCTTCTTGGACTTTCTGATAAGATCCTTCTTCAGGCAAGACTCGGCTCACTTGTTCGGTCGTCGGTACCAATCCCATATAGCGGTCGTAGAAGGCGGTGGCCTCCAAGGACACTAAATATAGGGATTGCTGGTCGACCGGGTAGCGGCGTTTGCTCCGATATAAAGGCATCGCCCCTTCATGCAAGATGGCTACCATCTCGTCCACGAAATCGTGGAGCCCATTCGTATACTGATTCTGAAGATTGCTCATAAGTACCTCCACCTTTTAATAGCCTTCGATTTCGGAAAAAGGGCAAAGAAGTTTCAAAATAGGGTAATATTTCGATATGGAAAACTTTGACCAAGCCTCCTTATTGATCTCCTTAAAAGGATTCGATAACGACCCCCGATTAAAAAAGAGTCATCTTTATAACGCCTTGGCCTTATTAAAAGAATCGCTCCCGCCGAAAAGCTGGATCGGTCTTTATCTCTATAATCAAGATTCTAATCTCCTCATCTTAGGTCCTTTTGCTGGAACCCCGGCCTGCGAAAAAATCGAACCGAATCATGGGGTGGTCGGCACTTGCTTTTCAAAACAGCAAATGATCGTTGTCCCCGATGTTCATAAGTTCCCGGGATATATTTGCTGCGATCCCACCGCTTCCGCCGAACTTGTCGTGCCTTTAAAAGCAGGAAAACACATCCACGGGGTCCTCGATATCGATTATCCGAGAGGTTATTCCTTTTCAGGAGAAGAAGACTTCTATCGGGCTCTATCCGAACTCTTTATGACTTGGCTTTCGTAAGGTCGACGAAAGAGGCGTGACAATAACCTGCAAGCTCCGAAGGCAATAAACCCACCTGGAAGCCGCGTTTGCCTCCCGAAACATATATCTTGTCGAAAAGCTGAGCCGTTTCGTCTACCGTTACCAGAAACGGCTTTTTTAGGCCGATCGGAGAACAGCCACCATGAAGGTAACCGGTTAAAGGGAGCAATTCCTTCAAAGGAATCATTTCGATCGCCTTGGCCCCGACCACCTTCGCGGCCTTCTTGAGATCGAGTTCGGCCCCGACCGGCACGCAAAAGACAAAGTAGGCCTTCTTATCGCTCATGGTCACCAAAGTCTTAAAGACGGCCTCCGGATCTTCGCCTAAGGCGGTGGCAACGCCTAGGCCATCCACAATCTCAGGATCGTACTCTCGAGGTTCATAGGTGATCTTGGCGAGATCAAGCAAACGCATCACATTGGTCTTTTCCATACGAAGAGATTATAGCGAAAAAGAAAAGCTCCGCGGTCCAGCGGAGCTTTCTAAAGGTGAACTAACCTTATTTCTTCTTCGCAAGGAAGGCGAAGAGAGAAGGAAGTAAGGCAACCGCGCCACCAACGATGGCGAGAATGCCCGCGACAACCCAACCGCCGCCGAGGCTATAGCCATCGGTCGAAGCGTTCTGACTCTGGGCATGGATGAACATCGGAACTTCGCAGAAGAATAAGATGCCAGCAACAATGAGGCAGACGCAGCCAATTAAGCCGAACCAACCCGCAAGGTTAACGAGCTTTTTCAACATCGGAAGTAAGGATGCCGCACACGCGAGCACGATACCAACGATGAGAAGGACGAAAGCAATGATAGCACCAGCAGCAGCCTTATATTCGGCATCGCCACCACCGAATAAGCCATTAACGCCACTGATAGATTGAGTGCCTAACACCGGTAAGGAGTAGGTAATCGACGGCGTGGCCAAGAGCAGGATGAGGGCAATGATGCCGAGGACGGCAGCACAGAAACCCGCGAATGGGAGTAATTTCTTCATGGTTATCAAAAACCACCTTTCTAAAGCAATATTATCGGTTTTTGATATCAAATTTCAATAGACACTAAAGAAAAAGCGGAGGGGGAAATCCCCCTACCGCTTTGCGTTAACGAGGTTAGACCTTACTTCGTTGACTTTTTCTTTGCTTTTGGCGCGGGCTTTTTGGCGGGCTTCGCTTCCGCTTTAACCTCAAGTGGAATTTCTTGGCCCGAATCCTTCCGGACTTCGCGACCTTCCCGTAAGACGATGTCGCCCGAATCGAGATCTTTCATCTCCTGACGGTACTTGACTTCCTCGGCGTCGTTGCAAAGGATCCAGTGGCCCGGGAGAATCTCACGAAGGGTCGGCTTCTGTTTGGAATAATCGTGATCGGTCTGCGGATTGTAGACGATCCGTTTCCGCCGCTTCTCCGATAAGGGGTTCGGCTGCGGAATCGCGGAAAGTAACGACTTGGTGTACGGATGTAACGGGTGTTTAAAGAGCTCATCCGAAGTCGCAATTTCAACCAAGGAGCCGAAATACATGACGGCGATCCGTTGGCAGAAGTATTTGACGGTCGAGAGGTCGTGGGCGATGAAGATCATCGTGAGTCCCATTTCGTTCTTGAGGTCGTTGAGCAAGTTGATGATTTGGGCCCGAATCGAAACGTCGAGGGCGCTGATCGGTTCGTCGCAGATCAGCAACTTCGGGTTCATGATGAGGGCGCGGGCAATCCCGATCCGCTGACGCTGACCACCACTGAATTCGTGGGGGTAACGGGAAGCGTGCTCCGGGACCAGGCCGACTTTCTTCAGGATGTCGACGGTCTTTTGATGGTTCTCGGCCCCGTTATGGTGGCCTTGAATTCTTAAGCCTTCCTGAATGATGTCTTCGACGGTCATACGCGGATCTAGCGAATCGACCGGATCCTGGAAGATCATCTGAATTTCATTCATCAGCTTCCGGGAGACGTGAGTGTTGTCGTAATGGATCTGTTTGATTTTTTCGCGTTGAGACTTAATCGTCTCTTTCTCGGCGGCTTTGACCGCTTCGATCTGTTTGGCGTAATCTTCTTGAAGCGCTTTTTTGGCCGCTTCATCGGTTAAGCCCTGAAGCTTCGCGGCTTCTTCTTTTTTGAGATCCGCGATCTTCTGTTTGGTGTGAATTTTGGCGTATTTGATTTCCTTGCGGTTCCAACGATCACCGGCGGAAATCCGCTGGCCTTTATAGTAAATGGAGCCCGAAACGATATCATAAAGCCGGATGATGCAACGGCCGGTCGTCGACTTGCCGCAGCCCGATTCGCCAACGATACCGAAGGTTTCGCCTTCATAGACATCGAAGGAGACGTCGTGAACGGCTTTGAGTTTTACTTGGTTCGGCCAACTGCCGAGCTTGAAGTACATCTTGAGGTGACGGACCGAAAGCAAAATGTGCTTGTCGGTGAGCGAGTGTTTGGTCTTGACGTGACCGCCAAAACCAAAGAAGCCGTGGTTTTCTTCGTCGGCTTGTCCGACCGGATAAGGTTTGGCATCGCGATGTTCCGCCATGTCCTCATCGGGATTCTCGGCTAGCGTCTTGATGTCGCCTTCCGCCGCCGAAAGGACTTCGGGATTTGAAGCATCGGCCGCTAGGCCTTTCTTCGCGACTTTTTCTTTAGTGGGTGCCATGGAGCTTAGCCTCCTCATCTCGCAGAGCGTTCTTAATTCGAGTCGTCACGATCGAAGGCGGCTCAATTTTCGGCGCATCCGGGTGTTCGAGCCAGGTCGCGGCGTAGTGAGTCTCGCTGATCTTGAAATAAGGCGGCTGATATTTGAAATCAACGCCGAGTGCGTATTTATTACGGGCGGCAAAGGCATCGCCTTCCGGCGGATAAATCATATCGGGCGGAGTGCCCGGGATCGCCTCGAGTTTTTCCTTCGAATCGATATCCGGGATGGACGAAAGTAAGGCCCAGGTGTACGGGTGACGGGGATCGAAGAAGATCTCCTTGTCGGTGCCATATTCGACGATCTTACCCGCATACATGACGGCAACCCGGTCAGCCATGTTGGCGACGACGCCGAGGTCGTGGGTGATGAAGATGCAGGAAAGGTGACGTTCATCCTTGAGCTTATTGATCAGCTCGAGAATCTGAGCCTGAATCGTGACATCGAGCGCGGTGGTCGGCTCATCGCAAATCAAGATATCCGGGGCCGCGGTCAAAGCGATAGCGATAACGATACGTTGCCGCATACCACCCGAGAACTGAAACGGATATTGATAGTAACGCTTTTCCGGCTGAGGAATCCCGACTTCCTTCATGACATCAAGCGCGCGGGCTTTCGCCATGGCGTGGGTGATTTTAATCTTCTCTTGATAGGCATCTTTGGCGGCCTTCTGTTCTTGTTCGACATCGAGATAAGGTTTATCGAGCTGCGCCTGTTCGGCCAGCAAAGGATTGAGTTTCGCATCAAGCGCCGCTAAATGCTTATCCCGTTTTTTGGCAAAGAAATAGAACGCCCCGTGAGCCAAATGGCGTTTGATTTCGAGTTCCCGGATCCGCCCTTTTAACTCTTCGAGCCGTTTTTTATCGGCATCGGAAATCGAAATGGCAGCCCGTTTCGCCGCGAGTTCTTGTTTTTGTTTCTCGTATGCCGCGGTCGTTTCCTTTTCGTAGGCTTCGTTATCGGCCTTGGCTTCCGCCTTCTTTTTATCGAGGGCTTCCTTTAAGGCCGGAATATCAGCTTTGTATTTCGCTTTGGCTTCGATGGTGACTTGCTTCATCTTGGCCTTTTCATCGGCTTTTTTGGCTTTGTATTCGGCTTCGAGCGTTTCGTGCTCCGCTTTCTTGGCGGCGAGATCCGAATTGAAGGATTCCGCAGTTCCTTGAACGCCTTCCGGAAGCGGTTTGCCCTTTTCGAGCAGTTTGATCGCTTTCTGATCGGTCGCAATCGCCTTATCGAGTTTGGCTAACTTATCCTCATAGATATCGCAAAGACGGTTGTAGGACAATTCCGCTTGGGAAATCGTGGTGTTTTTGATGACTTTCTCGTTTTTATAAGCGGTGAGCTCTTTCGCGATCAAGTCGTTATAACGGTTCTTTAGTTGGTTCGAATTGATCATCAAGGTTTCGGTGATTTGCTTGCCGATTTTGACGATTGGGTTGAGGGAGGAGAGCGGATCCTGGAAGATCATGCCGATCTTGTGGCCGCGAATCCGGTGGAATTCTTCTTCCGAGACCTTGAGGAGGTCTTCCCCTTGATAAAGGATCTGGCCACCTTCGACGAGAGCGTTCGCCGAAAGGATGCCCATGATGGCTTTCGAGGTGACGGATTTGCCCGAGCCCGATTCGCCGACGATGCAGAGGGTCTCTTGTTTGTAGAGATCGAAGCTGACGCCGCGGACCGCTTGGACTTTGCCGTTATCGGTCTTGAAGGAAATCCGAAGGTCTTTGACCTCGAGGACTTTCTCCTTTTTGACTTGAGCCGCCGCTAAACTTTCGACAAGCTCATGTTCTTGTTTCGTTAAATTAACGGGCATATCAATCTTCTCCTTTCAGCGAGGGGTTGAAGGCATCGCGTAAGCCGTTTCCAAAGAGGTTGAAGGAAATCATGATGAGAGCCATGACCACCGAGGGGAACACAATGAGAACCGGGTTCGAGGCAATGTACTTTTGGTTGTCCGAAAGGATGACACCAAAGGAATCCATTCCCTTTAAGCCGAGGTTCAAATACGAGAGGGTCGCTTCGGAGAAGATGACCGAGGGGATCATGAGGACCGAGGAAGTGATGATGGTGCCGACCGCGTTAGGAAGAACGTGGCGGAAGATCAGGCGGAAGTCGGACGCACCGAGGGTCCGAGCCGCCAAAATATACTCACGGTCCTTAAATCGATAGAACTGGGTTCGCGTGATCGAAGCGGTCCCGATCCACCCGGTTAAGCAAAGGGCGAGGGCGAACACCAAGAAGTTGGAGCCATAAAGAATGATGGCTAAGGTCATGATGACGATCCAAGGGATGCCAGAAAGGATTTCGATGAAGCGTTCCATCACAATATCAATCCAGCCACCGAAGTAACCGGAGATCGCGCCCCAGCAAAGGCCGAAGACGAAACAAATGGCCGAAGTGATGACGCCAAGGAGTAACGAGGTCCTTAAACCCGAGAAAACGAATTTGAGCATATCGCGGCCGGATTCATCGGTCCCAAAGAGATATTTGGGGCAGGAATCGCGTTCCGGATAGAGCTCTTTCCAGCGAATTGAAGTCGCAGTGAAGGCCAAGGAGATCAAAAGGGATTCTCCGGAACCGCTGCTTTCGCACTTGCCGGTGACGACATGGGTATCATCAATTGATAACGGACAATGAATCTTTCCGGTGGCGGTCAAAGAAAGCGATTTGCAGAAATCGTTGATCATTTGATCCCGAAGGGCCGTATCGGTGTAATCCTCATAGTGGACAATGTTGGTAAAATCGCCGTCGAGCCAACCTTTGTCACGATAGGACAAAATGTTGGTGAGGGTGATGTTGGCGTTCGTATAAGAGCCGAGCGCGTGTTCATAGGTATCATAACGGAAATTGCAGTAGACAATGTCGCCGTGGTAGAGGCTGGCTAAGCCGTCTTTGACGCCCCAGGCATAGTCCTTGTTGCCAGCGATCGAAAGGGCGGCGTTCGCATCATAGCAAGAAAGGGCCTTAAGTTTGGCGGCTTCCTTTGCATCATTGGAGGTGAAGATGACTTTTTGAACGAGGACATTGTCCACCGTGGTATCGGCCACGTCGCTCAACAAGCGCACCATGAAATGGGGAGCTTGAACCGAGGTCAAATTAACCACGAAATCCCCGTAAGCGGTGTAATTAGCGAGATCATAAATCTGCTGGATGTAGTCGGTCGAAAGATGGTAGGTAAACTCGCCATAGGTCGAAATGTCTTCCTGTAACGGGAGTTCATGAACCGTCGTGCCATCGTAGGCGTCAGTCCAAACAAAGAAGAAAGAGTAATGGGCGGAAGCTCCATAGGTCCACGCCTTGCCGAAAGTGGCGGCCGCATCAACGGTCGTAACAGTAATGGTGTAGTCCTTATCGGCGCCTTTCGCGAAGTTAAATCCGACCCCGCCCCAAGACGAAAGCTCGGATTGTTTCTCCCCGATCGTCGGCTGATGGTTTAAGCGGATATAGCCGCCGCGAGCGTACGGACTCGCGTTATCGGTGAATTCATCCCCGACATTGCCGTGGGTAATGCCTTTTTTGCCGTTAACAATATCTTTTTCGGCAAAGGTGCTCGGAAGGCCATCGATGACCCCCGTGGAATCGTATTTGTCCCAATCGATCGCTAACGGAATGTGGCTGAAACCTTTGGTTCCATCCCACCACCCCGTCCCGGTGTCGAAGAGTTTAGGGGCGAGTTGTTTTTCATTCGGATGGGAGACGCTGACGTCCGCCGGAAGAACGGCCGGTAAGATGAAAGCTAAGAGCAAAAGAATGCCCAGAATCACCGCGCCAACGACTGAAGACTTATTTTTCGTGAAACGGCGGAGTGCATCTTTAAAGAAAGTCGTCGGTTTGCTGGACATCTTCGTATCGGTCAAAACCTTATTGTTCTGAACTAAGGTGAAATCCGATGGGGCGAATTTCACGGTTTTGCTTTCGTGGTTTTCATCCACAAAAGTAAAAGAGGAGTCTTTTTCGTTGCTCATTTTTTAGCCCCCATTCTGATCCGAGGATCGATAAAGCCGTAAGAAAGATCAAGGAAGACCCCGGAAAGGAGCCCGATGATGGTGTAGAGCGACATATCGGCCATCAAGACGTTATAGTCCTGGGTCTGAATCGCGGTGACATAGAGTTTGCCAACGCCAGGAATGCCATAGAGTTGTTCGAGAATCATCGAACCGCCAAGTAAGCCAATGACTTCGGCGAGAATCGAAGGGAGAATCGGTACCATCGCGTTCTTCAAGGCGTGACGGGTGATCGTCTGTCTCCGGGTTAAGCCTTTGGTCCGGGCGAGCAGTAAGAAGTCGCTGGACATGACTTCGGTAAGTTCGGCCCGGGTGAAACGGCAATAGCCACAGATGGAGCCAAAGGAGAGGGACAGGGTCGGAATAATATAGCCTTCAAAGCGAGTGAGCGCGTCTGCGCTGGTAGAAGGCCACTGCGAAGGCAGCCAAACGTTGTTGTAGCAGAAGATCAACATCAAGAAGGTGATGATAATGAAAGAGGGCAACGAGATGAAGATCATAACCACCGTCGAAATGATATGGTCGGTCATCGTGTTCTTCTTTAAAGCCGCCCAAATGCCTAAGGCGATGCCGAGCGGGACCGAAATGATCACCGACGGAAGATTGACTTTGATGGTGTAAGGAAGGTAATAAGCGATCAAACGCATCGCATCGACGTTCGGTTGAATGTAGATCGAAGCGCCCCAGTTCCACGAAGTGAAGATTCCACGAAGCCAAATCGCAAAGAGCTCACCGGCCGGTTTGAGATAGAAATAGTGAAGGGCGCCGGCCGCCGAGGGATCCGCATAGGTCCACAAGGGGGCGCCATAGCCCGTTAACGGTGTTGGTGAATCGACCACGTTTCCAACCCGGTTAGCTTGGTCCAAAAAGTAAGTAAATTTAGCCGTATCGGTTCCGACCGCCGGGTAGAACGGAAGTAACTTCATCAAGAAGAAAGTTAATGTCAGGATGATGAAGGTTGTACAAAGGGCTAAGAAGATACGTTCGAATGTATACTTCACCATGACATGCAATCTCCTTTTCTGTCCCTACGGGACATGTCCCAAATTCTACCATAGGTAGCGGGTATTTGGTAACGAAAGCGGCAAAAGTCGGAAATTTCTAAAAAGTAACGACGACGAGACCCAAAATAGGGGGAATCGAGATAACCCTTTTTTGGGTGCCGTATTGGGCACAAAAGGGATTGTTCAGGCGAGCCCGAACAATCCCTTAAGTTTTTTAGGAGCTAAGCCCGAGCTTAGGCGGCAGTAGAACTGCCGAGTAAGTAAGTGACTTGGTCGAACGAAGTGCTCTTGATGCCAGCAATGTTCGTGGTGACGTCGGATCCAATGTAGAATCCGCCGAGTTCGTCGCCGAGCGTGCCAACGACATCTTGAGAGATCTTGAAGGTAGCAACGCCATCTTTGACCGAGACGACCTCAACGCCTTCAGTATCCGAGGCCCAGTTCCCATCTTTGTCCTGGGCAATCGTCGCATAGACGTGATCCTGATCGGTGATGTAGAAGTCGTCGATGCTGATCGAGTAATCATCGTCGCTAAGCGCGCCGAGGATCGCCGCTTCAGTATCGCCAGCCACACCTTTGGCCTTCATATAGGTCTTTGCATCGGTGTACTTGACCGAGACAGTGAGCGCGAGATCGGCATCAAAGGCCGCGTCCGCACTCTCAAGAACGGAGATCGACTTCACTTCTTGTCCCTTGTAGGTCACAACGCCGTGATCGGCAGCAGCCCAGAGGTTATCGAAGGAGTAGACGCTTCCATCATAGGTCAGATCAATCGCGGAGGTATCCGGTCCCCAGTTAAGGGTGAAGCCCGACGAGTTGTTGGACTTTAAGACTTCCATGAAGTTGAGCGGATCGAGCGCGTTGCCCGAGATCGAGCCGAAGCCAAGGTCGAATTGGCCAACCATCAAGTGTTTGTAGTAGACATCGCTCCAAACGCTGACGTAGTTGTTGACAACTTGGAGAGTAACGGTGTTGGCTTTAGCAGCGGTCGATTCATTGAAGGCCTTTTGCATATAGCCCGCAATTTCTTCGGCTTGCTTCTTTTGCGAAGCATGCATCCACCAAACGTCAATCTTAAGGGTGTCGCCCGATTTGATCGAGCCAGCAGCGATTAAGGCCGCGATGGACTTATCGAAGGCCGATTGAGCCAACGAGAGGCTGTAACCATTGGTCGCCGCCGTGGTGCCCCAGAAATCGGTGAGAGCAGCCGCGTGTTGAGCCGTGGTGTTGTACGAAACGCCGCCTTCAGGGTCGGACATATAGTTCGACGAGAAGTAGTTGATCGAAGGAACGTAACCACGAGTCGAAGCGAAGGTGCTACGGTCGATCGAGTAGAAGAGTCCTTTGACGAAGTTGGCATCCGACATCCAAGGTTTGACTTTGTAAGCATCGTCATCGCCTTGAGAAACCGAGCCATTCTTGCCGAAGAGTTTATTCCATTGCGCTTGGGTGGTCGAGTTCACATTGAGCTTGAAGACCGAATCGCCCGGAACCGAGACAGAACGCGGATCATCTTTGAAGGCATCGAGGTAGTCCTGCGGGATCGAAGCCGCATCGAGGTTGCCGACGTTGAACTCCTTGAACGGAGCAGTGTCGTCGGTGCTGTAAGCAGTGAGGATCGTGGTATAAATGCCAGGGATGGTATAAATGCCAGTGTACTCGACGCCAGTCGCCCAGTTGTACTCCTTATAAGAATCATTACGCGCAAACGTAATGGCTTTGGAGTCTTCCCAAGCGGCGAGGTAATAGGCACCAGTCGAGAGAATGTTGTCGACCGGGCCAGTGCTCTTGTCGCCGTTATACGAGCCGTAGTTGCCCGGCTTCGTATAGTCTTCGGTCACAAGCTTGTAGAAATCAAGATTGATCGGAGCGTAGTTGCTTTCAGCGAGGTTGTACATCGCATAGAAGCGATTGATCGGAGCCTGGAAAGTGAAGTCGATGTAGTCGCCATTGGTGGCATCGTTGCCACTCTTAATGCCGACGTTCTTCCAAGCGGCTTCCGCGGCATCACTGCCGAATCCGTCTTTGGAGGAATTGTAGTAAGACGACGCACCAACGAGACCAGACTTGCCAGTCTTGGTGGAAAGTTCAGAGCCACGGTAGTACGCAAACTTGCCGCAGAGCAGGACCTTCCAAGCGTTGACATAATCATTAAGCGTCACATATTTGCCATCGTAGGTTTTGCGAGAGTCAATCTTGGATCCGCTGCGGAAGGTGATGCCACCTTTTTCGCCAGTGCGGAGGTAAACACGCCAAGTGTCGCTCGTCACATTGCTATCCGCCGCTTCAGAGGCGACGCCATCTTTCACGATCCAAGGACGATCCTTGTTCGAGAGAGTGCCGTACCAGTCATAGGAAGTGCCAGTCGCACCCGCCTTGACGCCGAAGTAGCCGCTCGCCATGTTGCCGTATAAATCGGAAACCTGGGAGTTATCAGAGTTGAGGGCGTTGATCGTGCCCGGATCGCTGGAATCCCAGTTGTGGTAATAGGTCGGGTTGATCTTGCCAGTCGGGCCACTTAACGATCCGTTAAGCGAACCTTCACGAAGAATGCCGAACCCGTAACCGGTGATGTACTTGCTAACGCCTTTCACAACACGGTTGTTGTACATCATGTACGCGCCGTTTTCATAAAGGGGTAAGCCAGCGATGCGGTTATCGATCGCGTACTTCTCCAATGCGCCCAAGATGTTGGTCTTGGTGGCAACGCCTTCAGAAACAAACGAGCTGAAGCCCGTCTTGCCTCCGGTGACACCTTTGATACTATCGAGGTTAGTTCCGTCAGTATACTTTTGGACCTGGTCGTAAACAACCGGGGCTGCGCTCGAGGACTCAGGAGTACTCGAGGTAGCGGGTGCAACACTAGTTCCTGCCGACGAAGAACTGGTCTGACCGCAGCCTGCAATCGCCATCGCTAACGTTGCCGCAGCTAATGGGATAAGCAGACCTTTTTTAGAAAATGTGTTCATTTATGGTCTCCTTTCCAAAATGACTCTATTGTTTTAATACGTGGCGAAAACATGTCAAGCATTATTTCAAAAGGGCTAGGAAATTAGATTTTGCCGAATGTTTTTTGGTATTCTTTCAAAAACAAAAGTGTTACTGAACCCATTTTTTGTCGTTTTTTGGGTATCAAAAAGCCCAAGGCCGCCTTCTTTTATGAGAAAGAAGGCTTCAAATTCCGCCCTGGGCTTTGAAGACAATGTAGACGACGATCGCAGCAATAATGAGGGTGCCGCCAAAGGCGAGAAATGGCCAAAAATAAGGCTTTTTCGTCTTGCGTTCCTCCCGTTTGGCATTCACGTATTCGGGATAGTCTTTGTATTTTTTGGTTTTGTTCGGCGAAGGGTTCATATGGAAGAAAACATCGCTGAATCCATAGACGAAGATCTCAAAGGTCCCGGCCCACGCCATCAAATAAAGCAAACCTGAGCAAAGGACCACCACTCCGCTGATGAGCAAAGCGTTATGCCACCCCACCAAAGAGTCATTCCGAATGATCGCGAAGAAAAGTAAGCAGAAAACGGCGACGGACACTAAGCCCGTCACCGTCCATAGAATCAGATTTGCTTTGCGTTCTGGCGTCATGCGATTAGGCAAGTTTGGTCAGGGTCAGCGTCGCCGCTTCATCGGTGAGCGAAGTGACAGCGAAAGAGTACGGTAACGCAATCTTTTTCGCCGCCGTCCAATCAGAAGCCGAGCAGTTGTAGTCGAGCGTAACCGCCGGAGAATAGAAGGCGAAGCTCGAGCCAGCATCGCTAGCCGTGCCGAAGGTCGAGCCTTGAGTAAACAGCGATTCGGAAGTCATGACAGCGCTGCCTTTGCTATTGGCGTTACGAACGACCTGAAGTTCAGGCGAGAGATAGAAGCTATCGCTCGAATAATTGGTGGAGTTATTGGTCGTGAACGTGGTGTAGAAATCATCATCCATGTTCTGGGTCTGATCGCTGTTATAGAGCGAATCATCCGTGGTGTCGATATCTTCGGGGAAAGTGTAATCGTGATCGGCCCCGTTGGTGGTTAATTCCGCGACCGGGTTCGGATCGAAATAGACGGTCGCAACCGTTTGGCCCTGATCGTTCTTGGTCGTACCCATATGGCCTTGGTGAATGTTTTTGTCCACGTGCCAGACCCGGATGCCCGCAGTCTTGACGCATTGCTGGTCGGAGCTTTCATAGCTCTTGGCAGCATCGTGAGCATTCAATCCGGTCGGAGTGTAGTACTCGATATAGAGATATTCATCGAGGGCGGTTCCGTTGAAACCCGAAGCCAAAATGAGACCATCGCCCGATGATTCGGACGGACGGAGGGTGACCGTCAGTGATTGCTCGCTGTTCTTTTCGGTGACGACCTGAGGTGAAGTCCAGCCCCAAAGATACTTCGAATAGCCATCGTGGTCGCCGATGTTTTCATCCTGCATCGTGCTGCCGCCGGCTTTTTCCGAAGCCTGAGTCTTCGGGTCATAGTAGTCGTTTAAGCCAAGTTGGTGACCCATTTCGTGAATGAACGTATGGGAATCAGGCTTAATGAGCGAAGCGCCTTCGCTGGCGACTCTGGTCGCGAAGTTGATCGAAGTCCAGCAATAAGTGCCAAGCGCGGTATAACGAGCACCGGAAGCACGAGCCCGGGCCGTCGTGAAATAGTGGTGAGTGGTGAAGGCCCAGCCAAGATCGGTCTTGGAATCGATCTCATTATCCGGAACAAAATAAATCCCATCGACCACGCCATCACCATTGGAATCCCATTCGCTCTGTTTGCCTTGATATTGGGCGCCATCCGCGGTGAAAAGTTTGTCGAAAAGTTCCTCGGCTAAGCCATTGACAACGGTCTTAAGTTTCGAGGTGGTATAGCCAGTGAAAGTCTTGTTGGTTTTGATCGTCTTTGCGACTTCGCCTTCAAGATGAAGCTGATGGTAGGACGATTCATAGTAATAAGACTGAACCGATTGCCAAGTGGTGTCTTCGGCCGCGCCGAAGAAGGCTTTCTGAATGCATTCACGGTTGGTTTCGAGCTCGGCGTCGCTCTTCGCATTATCGGAAAAGATAACCGGAACAACGAGAAGTTTCGCCCGACCATGGGACGGCATGAAGGACTCGCCAGTATCGACGAAGGCGGCGGTATTCCATTCCTTGTTGGCGGACAGGAAATTATCGAAAACATGGCGGCCAGCGGCATAACCCGCGGTCGACGAAGTATCGATGGTCGGAGTCAAGATCGGATCGAGCGAGGACGCGGCGCTGGAGTTGTTGCCGCTGTTCTCTTGCCCACAGCCGACGAGCAGAGCGCCAGTGAGGGCGAATAAGACGACGACAGATTTGGAATTTTTCATATGAATAAATCCTTCTTCCTTAATTTTGAACGAGGGTATTCTATTACGAATCTTAAAATTGTCACTTATAATGTTCACTTTTTTCCAAAATAACGGAAAATAAATTGATTTTTGGGCCGTTTTTCCTTAGAAGGATAAGAAAACCGAAGGGACACGAGGCTCCTTCGGTTTTGTCATTTTACTGGGCTAACTTGGCCATCGCTTTTAAGGCGTCGGCATTGTAGCGAAGTTGTTTCGCATCGGCCGGACTCAGCTTTTGGACCAGGGCGATTTGCGTGTTCAGATCCTTCAGCTTGTTGTCCTTGGGATAGTTAGGGTTATGCAAGTTGGCGCTCAACCGCTTCTCAGCGGCTTGGGCTTCCTGCAATAACGACTTCACGGGTTTCGCCGTTTGAGGCTTGGCCGGTTTGGGCTGGGGTTTGGCCGGAGCTTTTGCTGGCTGAGCGGGTTTGCTAGCCTTTTTCGGTGCGGGTTTTGGACTCGCGGCCTTTTGGGGCTTGGGTTGAACCGATTTATTGGGGTGAACGACCGGCTTTTTAGCCGGTTTGAGGTTGCCATTAGGACGAACCGTATGAATGGCCTCGCCATTTTCGGCAGCCCGGCGGGATTTCCGTTCAATGAATTCCCGTTTGCCGTCATCTTCGGGCACGGCAACGATGAGGGTTGCCCCTTTGCCGGTACCGGCAGGTTTTTCGGCGGGTTCCACCGCTTTTTTCGCGGGGGCTTTCCGATGAACCGGCTCCTTCTTTAAGACGGTCGGAGTTGGAGCGGCCAAAGTGGTTGGACGAGCGACCGGCTGATCCGATTCGGGCTTTGCGACGGGTTTGGCTGCCGCTTTCGGGGCGGCCGCTTTCGCCGGAGCCTTACTAACCGCTTTCGGAGCAGGTTTCGTTTCGGGAACAGGGGCTGGCTTCGATTCGACGATGGGTTGAGCCGGGGCTGCCATCGGATGCAGATCAATGTAGACCTTGTAGCCAAAACTATTCTTTTCGGCCTTGAAAAGGATGCCTTTTAAGATCAGTTCGGCTTTCGGTGACGAAAGGGCGGCGATGACCTGATCTTGGTCTTTCGTCGTGAGATCGATGGGGCCGTGAACGGGGTTCACGTACGGAATCGAAGGATCGCGGAAGAGAAGATCATAATGCTCGGCGCACATTCTTAAGGCATAGTCGATCGAGTGGCCTTCGCCATAATAAAGATGCTTTTCGAGCATCATGGTCGGCTTGGCTGGGTTCGCTTCTTTCACCATGGGGTTAACCGCGGGTTTTGGCGCGGGAGTAGGCTTCGCGGCGACAGGCTGCGCGGCCGGGGCCGCTTTAACCGGGGCGGCTTTGTTCACGTTCTTCATTTGGATCAGTTTGGTCTTCTCCTCATGAAGTTTGGCGTCATTATAGGTCAGTTTGAGCGCAGTTTTTCGATCCTCAGGCAATAACTGAATCGCCTTTAATTGGGCGTCAATGTCATTCAGCTTGCTCGCGGAAGGATAATTCGGATTGCCGAGATTAGCCGCTAACTTGCGATCGTTATCGAGCACCCTATAAAAGGCATCGTTCGGATCTTTCAAAGCGGGCTTAACCGGCTTGGCCGGCCGGTCATGGTGAAAAAGACCATGCAGGCCGCGATGTTGAGGTTTCGCACCGTCACGGTCGGGTGCGGCATGATAACTCTGATGGACGTAACCGGCGGGCATCCCATGATTGATATCAAGGGTGCTATCCGGAAGAAGCTTGTAGACCGCGACTTGATAGCCGCGTTGGCTTTCAAGCGAATTTAAATCTCTTAAATCCGACGCTAAGCCTTTATCTTGGGTGATGATGAGGCAACGGTAACGAATCCGGAGATTCGATACGGTGGTGTATATCACATTATCTGCGAAGTTCTGCCCTCTCTCTTTTTTTGTAAATTCGAGAATCTTCGAATGTTTGACTTGGTGCAGAATCTTCAGTGCGCGCTTCGACTCGATTCGGACGGAATCGTCGTCGCGGTTCTTGGAATGCTTTTTTAATTCATCGACGCACTTGTTCAGAATTTGGATATGGAGACCGTCCCGTAAGTAATCTTTCGCGTTAACGAGGGTATCCATCCAAGATGGGAAGCTGTCTTCCATCAGAGAACACGTGTCTACGATCACATAGTCGAATCCATTGAGGAATTTGGCTAGCGACGAGGCTTTGTTCTCGTCATTAAACATAATATTAGGTTTTAAATAAACCTCCTTTGGGCACATTATACCCGAAATGCAAGACGATACGGGTTTTTTCGCTTTTTGATGTAAAAAGGGCTGAAAGCGCGATGTAAACGCTACCATTAACATGTAAGCGCTTTTTTCAAAAGCCAGTATTTGTCGTACTTTTTTGATGTAAGTGCTTTCTGAAAACGCTATCACGCTTTTGAGCCCTTGTTGAGATTTTTTCATCCCCTATATTGAGTGCGGTCCGAGAAAACCGGATCGAGAAATGGAGGTGCTCATTATGTTAGACACCCAAGTCAATAACGAAGAACGGAACGATGAAGAACGGAACGCTGATACCGATAAGGTTGAAGAGAACACCTTCATCGCGGGCTACTATGCCTTCACGCTAATTGCGCTCAACTGTCTTCGTTAACAAGAAAGATCATTCGATCATCTAAAGGAGAAAAAATCATGAAAAACATTCAGAAGAACGAAACCAAAGTCGAATTAAAAGAAGTCCGCGCCAACAAGGCTTACGACCGTAAGCTTGCCAAGCTCGCCGCTTCGGCCCCGTTATTCCGTGACGATGAAGCCCGGGCTTACTAGTTTAGTAGGCTAAAGGTTTTCCGTAATAGGATTCGTAGCACGCTTTGCAGGCGGTAAACGCTTCATCACGTAACCGAATCCGTTCGTCCTTCGGATTAGCGTCCTTGTTGGGGTAGATCGGTTTCAAAATATGAACCGTCATCCCGCGGGGATACATATGATCGGGGGTCGGATCCGGATGCTTCCGGGGTTTGAACGTGATAAAGCACGGAATCACCGGAACATTGAACTTCACAGCCCAAGCAAAGGCCCCGTCTTTAAAAGGACGGGGTTTTTCGTAATACCACCACTCCGACTGCTCGGGGTAGACCGTGACGTAATGATGCTCATCGAGCGCTCGTTTAATATTGCTTTCGAAATAGCGGAGATCTTTTAAGAAGTCATTCGGCATCGGCATCATTCCCGCCGCCCGAATCGCATCGCCGAACTTGCCTTTCATATTATTGAAAGGCGCGGCCACGAAGTGGGTGTAATGGCCTTTCATCGCTTTTTTGATGGCGATGCAGTCAAACATCTGGACGTGATTCGAAACCACGATCGCCGATTTAATCCCTTTGATGTTCTCGCGCCCCACCACATCAAGCTCTTCCCATTTATGAGCGACTTTGATCATGAACTCATCGACCCCGAAGGTCATAGTGGTCCAACGGGCTAAATGCTCCTTGACGCCAACCGGAAAATAATGGAAAGACGAATCCACGGGCATCGCGATTGAATAATCAATCGGGTCGACATGGGTATCGAATTTTTGTTCTTTCTCTAAGGCTAAGATCCTTTGATGGATCTCCTCGCGGGTGACTTGTTCTTTCGCCATGATTAAGCCTTGGTGACCGTCGAATCCGCTTCAACCCGGGCGATAACGTCCCAACGCTGCGAATTTAGATTCAACAAAGCGCCAGCGACAATCCAGGTATAGCCCATATAGAAGACTGGGTGAGCGAAGATCAAAACGATCTTGCGCCAAATCGGCATCTTGATGTTTTTCCAATCGATCACAACCGCGAATAAGCTCATAACCCAATAGGAGAGGTAAACGATTCCTAAGGCCGAGCCCGCGACGATAAAGGCCATGAGGTAGGCCGGATTTTGGAGGCAAAGGAGCACGAGGCCCATGATTGCGGCTGCAATCGAATAAAGGGTAGCCGCGCCGATATAGTAATAGATGATCCAAAGGCAATGCGCGAAGTAACGGTTGCTGATCGAGGCCATCGAATTGACCTTGGTGTTATAAAGCCGACGGCTATCGACCACGCCGGTCATCCAGCGTTTTCTCCGCTTATTCGTCATCGCAAGGGTCGGAGCTTCTTCCATATAAAGCTTGGCAAAGCCATAGTAGAAAGTCCGATAGCCATTCGCGGCGATATCGTTCATGAATTCGACGTCTTCGGTCAAAGTGCTCCGATACGGCCAGCCATCGTTGATCTCGACGATGTCTTTCCGCAGCATGATGCCCGTACCGACGGTGAAAGCGACATAGTTATGACGGCTCTTCCAGCGGTTCCCCATCTCGTCCATCAAAGTCCAAATGATGCCGTTGCAGGCTTGCTGAAGAGTCGGCTTCTTCTCCATGTGATAATTCTTCACGAGCTTCTTGCCCTGGATGATCTGAGCTCCGGAAGCCAAAGCGTTATTCATCTCTTCAACGTAATTCTTTTCGATGGCGCAGTCGGCGTCGATGATGAGATAGGCATCAAAACCCGTTTGATCGTGCCGCATGATCGCATGTAAACAGCTATCGAGGGCATCGCCTTTGCAAGTCTGATCCGCCACCACGTGGGCGTGGAATCCATATTTATGAGCTAAAACAATCGACAAATCGTTCTTTTCTTTCACAATGACGTAGACTTCGAAGTTGGAATAAGTCTGAGCCTTGAGGTTCTTCAGCAAGCCTTCGATCGTCGCACTCTCATTACGAGCAGGGACGAGGACGGCGATCCGATTCTTGGTCGGATTCTCTAAGTGCTTTTCCTTTTTGAGGGCGCCAAACCAACCGAAAAGCCGGGGGCTATAGAACACGAGACATAATGCCTCGAAGAAGCACAAGATTAAGAAGGAGAGAAAGATCCATTTTTCCATAAATTAGTCCTCGTTAACGTGTTCGCGTTTGAATTTCAGAAAGTCGAAGTAGAGTTGATCGTGGGCGTAAGTGTGCCACTTCCGATGAATGTCATCGATCTGCCAGGGTTTCACATTGATGATGTGGAACGGGAACCAAATGATCATTTTGCAATAATGGCGAATCACGGTTCGCTTCGTGAGATGTCGCATCGCATTGAAGCGGCGAGGCAGATAACATTTCCGCCCAGTTAAGCAATGATTGAGCGCGGTCTGATCAGGGAAGCTCATCAGGATTTTGTTGGCCTGCTCACGAGCCCGGAAGAAAAGATGTTCACGTTTGGCCTGAACCATATCCACCAGCAAAACGCCGGCGTTCACATAATTGACTCCGATGAAGAAGCGGCCCAAATAATCGCGAACCGCTCCGACGGTTTTGCCTTTGAGATCGTAATCAAAAAGGGTTTTGATATCGCCAGTCACGACCGTATCGGCATCGATGTAGATGAGACGGTCCGGAATCGAAGGAATCAAATCCATCAATAAGCGTAATAACGTATAAGGGGTGTAGCCGTTTTTGAGATTGATGCAGTTTCCCATATATTGATCAAATAAAGGACGGACATCGATCAAATGAACCCGGCTGTCATCGTTATACGGCCGAATCATTTGTTCTAGGATTGCCCCTTGCTGCTCGCTAATCGGAGTAAATTTAGGATTCAAATCCACGAAACTGGCAGTCAAAAGATAAACCGATAAGGATTCTTTGGTGTTTTTCGCCATCGAAAGCAACGACAGCATGAACCCGTCATAGACTCCGGTATTTCCCGAATAAACAACGTTGATCATTTGTCGAGCCTCCGATTGTCTTTGATGTAATGAATGGTGACATAGGTCGATTCTTTGGCCGCCCGTTCCTTCATGGTGTTATAAATCCGATCTCTCAAATCGATGTGGCGCTCATTCTCCGGCAGTTCCAAATTCGGATAAAATGGGCCATCGACATAGGTGACGATCCGCGGTTTTTTACCGACCCGACGTTTTTTGTAGCAATTGGTGAAGCAAAACGAAGGATCCCCAAAACGGACAGGATACTTGAAGGAAACGCCTTTGAAATCCCGGATCCCGGTGTAATAAGGCCAGAGATGGGCTTCCGGGTAAATCATGATGACGTTGCGTTGGATCGAGCGCTTTTCCACTGCCGCTAAGAAATTGTTCATCCCATGAAGCGTGCTCGGTAAAGGTAATGCCCCCAGCATCTTCATGAAGGTTTCGGTGCCTTTGACCGCCATGTTATCGGAATTCACAATTTCGTAGCAGTCTTTAGGGAAATTGACCAAGTTCGGAATGTAGGCGTCGCCGGCCACTTGAGTGTGATTGGCATACATGAAATAACCGTGATGCCGATAAGGCTTCAAAATTTTCTTGTTGACGATCTTGTGATGAAATTTGAATTTCATATAGAGAAAAGCCACCGGGGTCATCACCACCCGGTAGACGAAGAAACGACCGATCCGGAAAAAGATGTTGTTATTGATATAGCAATAATCATCGGCGATGAACTTGGGTTGGCGTTTGATGCCGCTGAACTCATCGTTCTGTTCGTCGTGGTAATAGATCGTGTTTGAGACTGCGCGTTTGTTTCCCATAAAAGACCCTTTTAATGGGTCACGGATATTTTAGTGTAGGATTGGCGGCCATCCTATCTCTTCATCTAGTCCCCGTTACGAGATGAAAATTGAACTATTACGAGAGTGGTTCCGTCACTCTCTTAAAAAGGGAAATGCAAGTATTGGCCGTTGCTTTTCGATTTGGACGGCTCTATTATGTGGGTGAGATGGAACCGCTACGCATCACAATCGCTCATAACCTCATTGAGCTCCGAAAAAGCAAGAATCTCACCCAAGGAGAGCTGGCTGAGAAGTTTAACTATAGCGATAAGTCGGTTTCTAAATGGGAGCATGGCGAAACCACTCCGGACATTGAAACCCTTAAGCAACTCTGCGATTTTTACGGGGTGACTTTGGATTATCTGACCCACGAAGGCACCAACAAAGAAAAGAAACAGTACATTAAACCGAAAGGTCAGCAAGCGAATAAGAACGTCATCATGGCCTTATCGGTCTCCGTTGTTTGGATTCTCGCCGTCATCATCTACGTCGGCATTCAGGTTTTAAGTTCCAATTCCCGTTTCTATTGGATGGCTTTTATTTGGGCTTTGCCCTTATCCTTTATTCTCTTAGTGATCTTCTCGGCCTTATGGAGCCGCGGTCCCTGGAACACCGCTTCCATCATTTGCCTAGTCTGGTCATTGTTATTGGCTCTCTATCTTGAGCTCGGCATGGACATCCCTAATGGGGATGGCTGGCAATTTTGGATGCTGTTCCTCATCGGAGTTCCTCTTACTGTCGCCGCAATCCTTTGGGCTCACTTAAAGCCGTCTGACGATAAATAATCGCGAAAAAGATCTCCGGGGCGGGAGATCTCTTTCGCCATAGATAGGGGCACTAGGCGACAACGGGGGTATAAGTCGTTACGACCTCGCCGTTAACTTCGCTAACGGTCCGCTCGTAGAGGTAGGAAGTCTTTTCACCAGTCGCTTCGGTCTTCGCGATGACATGGACTAAGGTCTTTCCGTCTTTCACTTCGGTTTCGATCGTGTAGACTTTGCCACCTTGGACTAATTTGGTCTCGTCTTCCTGATCGTCATCTTCGTTTTCAAAGGAGAGCTTGTAAGCCACTTCTTCGACGCCGGCCGCCACTTTGCGGTAGCTATACTTCAATTCTTTCTCATTCTCTTCGAGTTCAAGCGAGTTCTTGACTGCGACGAAGTTCTGATCGTCGAGTTTTAAGAGGAACTCTACTTCGGATTCTTGCTCGTCCTTCGAGGTCTCGGTTTTGCTTTCGAGGGTGAAAGTGTATTCCGTTTCTTCAATCAAGCTTACCCCTTCAATGGTGACTTTCGTTTCGGTTTCATCTTCGGAGATCTCGGTTTCGGATTTCGAAGAATTGTAGTTGAGGGAGTAGGAAGATCTGCTGCCATCAAGAAGGGCGAAACTGATATCCATCTGGTAGGTGTAGGCGGCGTTCGTTGAGGTCACATCTTTCATCGAGAAATCGACGTCCCCCGCCATAAAGAGATCGAGGGACTCTAAGACCGAGATAATCGGATCTTCAGTAACGACGGGGTCAGAAGGAACGCTCGAATCGGTCGGAGCGCTGGTTCCGGCGGCCGAAGAAGCGGCGCTGGAATCGGCGGCTTTGCGGATGGCCTTCGTGCCGGCGGTGCCGAAGTCAAGGAGGGGCAAGGAACTCGCAAGGTCAACGGCGAGCATCGATTTGAGGGAGCTTTCGTTTTTGGAGATCCCCGCGAAGGTGTTGGCGTTCACTAAACTCGCGGCATTGCTCGGATTAGACGAGTTGCCACAAGAGACTAAGAGGAACGCAGCGGCTAGGATCGGAGTGACAAATGCTTTTTTCATGTTTTTCTCCTTTTGTCACCCTTTACTGCGGATGAGGTTTCGATTTTATTGGAAACTTTTGATGATTTTTTCTCCAGTCGCTTCATCGGTATAGATTTTGGTGGTGCTGGTTCGTTCCAACGTCATGATGCCCGAAAGCGAGCCATCGTCATATTCAATCGACCAAATCGCTTGCGAGAAATTAATCTGATATTCATAAGTCAAACCGTTCGTGAGAAACTTCAGTTCGATCTCCTCGGATTTCTCATAGGAGAAGGAATAAACCTCATTCCCATCTTTAACGCGCGTGTACTCGTATGCATATTCATCAACTTCTTTGGTCTCCTCGATCGTGACATAGTTTTCTTTATCGAGCCGGGCCGTGTATTCATATTCGGCCTCATTGCCTTCGATTTTGTTTTTGCCTTCGATCTGATAGATTTGGCCTCCATAGGTCACTTCACCTTCAAAGGACACCTTCTCGGAGTTCTTTTCATAGTTAAAGTGATAATGGACGGTTTCGTTCCCTTCGATCGTGATCTGGTAATGGTAGGTGCCATATTTTCCGGTGAAGTCAACGTTGGTCGCATCCTTAAACTTCTCGGGGGTCGCGCTCACTCGGTTTTGGATCACCGAATCCGCTTCTTCATAGACATCCACCACTTTGCTAAATTCGCTGGGGGTGGCGGCCGCTAGTTTCCGCATCAAGGGTGAAGTGGAAGAACTCCCATTTTTTAAAAGATAAAGCGAAGAAACGACCGCGGTAGAGATTCGGTCGCCTTCGCCCGCGGCCAGCAAATTCGAAATCTGAGGAGTCGGGCCGGGACGGGTTAAGAAGAAAACGGCTAAAGAAGCCGCCGTGGCAGTCGCCAAAGTGCTCGGCAAGGCAATCGCGAAAAACTTCTTCCAGGAGAAACGCGGTTTCGCCGTTTCTTTTTTGGTTTGATAGGCGGCCAAAATGCGTCCGGAAGTAAGGTTAATTTCATGCTGTTTAATTTCTTTATCGGTAAGCATCTTGGGGGATCTCCTTTCTTAATTTCTTAATTGCTTCGGTATATTTCCATTGGATGGTGCCCAGGGGTTTCCCGAGGTAATCGCTAATTTCGCGGAAGGTCAAGTCGTCTTTGACGTGAAGAAGGACGATTGCCGTTTCTTCTTTGGAGAGGAGCCTTGGGACTTCTTGGAGGAGTCCCGTCGGCCGTTCATCCATCGTGTAGAAGCCGGAAGGGATCTCTTCAAGATCAACTTCCCGTTGCCGTTTCCGGAGATGGTCGATCGCGAGGTGTTTCCCTGTGATGAGCCAAAATCCGATCGGGCTTTGATCGCTCTTCAGATGGGAAAGATGTTCCAAGAAGTAGACATAGGTCTCTTGGAGAAGATCTTCGCCGATGGTGAAATCATCGACGATTTTGACGATGCTGAAATAGATAAACTTTTTGGTGCGTTCATAAAACTCGTCAAAGCCCGACATATCCCCGCCTTGCATTTGACGTAGTAGTTCGATGAGCCGCTGTAATCCACCGTCCATCTTTCTGCCCCTACATAAAGAATGCGTACCAACTTGATGTTTTATTGGAAAATGGGAAGAAAACTAAAGGCATGATAACAAGAAATATGAGGTTTTGTCGAAACCTTTTTGTTCTTTGGATTTGTTAACAGAATCCGAGAAAACCTTTTTTCGAAAAAGAAAGGGGACGTGTCATGGTTCTAACGTCAACTGCCGGCGGAAACCGAATCTTTGTTTGAAGTCGAAGTCACACAACGAGAACGAATCGGGATAAACATTCAGAGGCTTCTAACTCCAAGAAGTTATTAATCATCTCTATAGGTGAGAATGACGGCTCGATTCGAAAGCCAATTATCGTACGTAGAAAGACCACCAAAAAACAAGAGAGAATTAGGGATGGTCAATAATGGCGACCTTTTCGGGCCGATCCATTAAAGCGTAGTATCGACGCCATAATTCGAGCGATTGAACCGGGATTTTTTCTCCGCGTACATCGAGGTATTCTTTGATTTGATTCGGAACCAAAGAGCAATCGTAGACCTGATCGCCTTTTCGGATTTTGAAGCCTGAGATAAGATCAATGTCGACTCCTTCAATGATGAACTCGGTGAAACGCTTTGACGGATAATGGGCCGACGGATGAGGCGGCTGAATTTCGCCTAAAGCGCTCAATAAGGCAATCGCTTTTGGAGCGTCCGCTTCAACAACCATAAAATCGAGATCATGAAAGGTGGCGACTTTGCCTTTCAGATACAAAAAACAAGAACTCCCTAAAGACCAAGTCAATTGGGCGGGGTTCAGTTGATGAGCAATTTTGGCTAAAACATCTAATTTATGGCTATTGTCTAGTTCAAGAGAAGATACGGTGTCATTCATAGAATGCAAATCAAGTATACCCCCATCTTTCGAAAGGGAATCAGGTCCATTTCGTAATGGCATATTTTCATTTCGTAACGGATTGCCCCCAACCCCATCTTTTTTCCTAATAATGGAAAAAAGCAAAGGAGGATTCTTTCTCATGAAAAGAATCGGACTAAGTCTGACCTTATTCTGCGCGTTGCCATTATTAGGAGGCTGCAATGAGTCGGTGAAACCCTTATTTGAAGGCTCCGCAGTAGCGGGAACTTCAACGACCGTCGTGATCAGTGATCTTCATTTAGGCGCCAGTGCCGACTTCGCCGAAGATACGACCAATCGCCCTTATCTCCTCGAATTCTTGAAGCGGGCCAAAGTGACCTCAAGTCTCAGCGAACTGGTGATCGCCGGCGACCTTTTCGATGGCTGGTATCTTCCGTTTAATTATGGCCCGTTCAAAGACTATCTCGCCCTCTATCAACAAGTCGCGAAGAACAATCAAGATATCGTCGACGCCATTAATGCGATCATCAAAGAAGGCCGGATCAAGGTCGTTTATGTTCCAGGCAACCACGACGTCGATTTCTCCGCGAATATCGTCGATTCAATCTTCCCGGGGATCCGCCAATCCCGCGATGCCGATGGCTTAGGAGCTTATCGGACTGGAATCCGCAGCGAAATTGTGATTGAGCACGGCCACCGCTATAACGCCTTCTGCGCACCCGATCCTTTAACCGATGCGGATCTCAAGCAAGGCAAAGTCTTATTTGGACCCGGCTATTTCTTCACCCGAATCGCCGCGACGAGTTTATTGAACGGCCACAATCCTCGGAGCTATGCCTTCCCTGATTTTGGCATGACCGAAGAAGAACTGAAGAATGCTTCCGCCGAGATTCAAAATGCCCATGTACTTTATGCGGTGTGGGATGGAGCGACCTCAACGATCGGAGTCCCAGGCTTAGATTTCACCTCGAAAATCATCCCGTGCGGGATCGCCGGGTTCGCCGATTACTATGCCCTTTCGGATTTGGTTCCGCTCTACCGCAATGGCCAACTCACAAACACCCTCTTCAAGGGCTACGACTCCAACTGGGATTTAATCTCCACGATCAATAAGGTCCAAGATAAACAATCTTTCGCCGCGGCGGTGGCTGAGGCAGCCAAACTTCCCGCCACGGACGCCAAAGCCTACACCCAATACTTCGATATCGATGGGACCATCGATGTGGTTGTCTTTGGCCATACCCATGCCCCAATGATCGTTAAAGATAAAGCAGGGTATGCCGGAAAGATCTATGCGAACTCCGGCACCTGGATCGATCACAATATCGATGGCGATAACAGCACCCGCACTTTCGTGAAGGTTGTCTCGTCTTCCAATAGCGACGAGGTCAGTCTCTATAGTTACGAGACCGATGGATCGCTAACGAAGAAAGCCTAAAAATAGGTTTTCTAACCTTTTTGAATCCTTCGTCAAGGAAGAATCATTTTCTCATACAAGTAACGAAAAGGTTGTTTTAATATAGCTATGAATCCTTTTCTCAAAAGAGAAGTATCCTCATGGTGGAGGTCATTCTCATGAAGACAAAAAGTGCGAACTTAGGGGCAAGCAAACGGAAGCCCAGTCCTTTATTGGTTTATCTCGCCTTAGAAAATAACGGCCGGCTCAAGCCGATGAACCGGGGAGAGATCGTCAGCTATATCGACCAAAACTTTGGAGTCCACATCGAGCCGAAGACCGTAACGGAATCCGCGGCGGTTTTAAAAGTCCTTTCCGAAGGGGAACACCCCATCATCAATTTCAAGTCGAAAGGCAAAAGCGGTTATCTTCTTGGTAACGCGACCAGCCCCCTTTCGCAAGAAGAGGTCGTAAGACTCCTCACTTGTTTCTCTACGATTTCTTCCGAAGCGAGTCATCACGTTTTTGAAGGACTCCGACCCTACATGAGCGAAGACGACGTCCGCATGGTCGAGAAGATTCAAGCGAAACTCCCGGTCAGTAAAAAGCAGCCCAACAAAAACAGCATGGATTATTTTGCGAAACTCCGAATCATTTTAAAGGCCTTCGACCTACAAAAAGAAGTGGTATTTGACCACCGCTATCTCGATGCTAAGGGGATGGCGATTCAAGAAGAAAAGGACGTCGCGCTCGTTCCCTATAACCTCTTTGAGAAGAATGGGCGCTTCTATCTTTTAGGTGGGCGGATGGGTGGAATCAATACGAGCGAAGGCAAGAGGTCTTGCCTCTACATCGCCGACACGGAGAACACGCATAATGTCCGGGTGGGGCAAGAAGAAGCAAAAGATCTTCCGATGGCCGATTGCATTCACGGAAAAAGCTTCGACATCAATCGCTATCTGAGTGCCATTTATTTCGTGCGGGAAGGTATTTTCCATCCCACCTCAGAAAAAGGCCACCTCGCCGAAATTAATAACGAAGCGGCCTATCGCCTCACGAAGCAAATGTATGGAAGCTGCGTCGAGGATGTGAAGAACGAGGTGTTAACCGAGACCAAAGACAGAAACGCCAAAGTGAGAGTCCGTTACACCGTGCGGCTTCATCTGGATTGGCCGGCTCTAGTGATGTGGTCTCTCTATTTTGCTTGGGCGGGCAAGTTGATTTTGGATCCGAAAAACATCGAAAACAAATTCTTAATGACGTGCCTCGCCGGTCACGCCGGAAAAGCGTATCAGCAATATGTGGAGGCCTATCAGCCTCAGAAAGAGAAAGACTAACCCAAAACTGGAGATTCGCTTGTGGTCCAGCTCATGGTCTTTCCTTTCATTTCGAAATAGCCGCCTCCTTCTTTAATAAGCCCTTCATGAAAGACTCCATATGCCCCATCAAGAACGATGGACATGTATTTATCTTTCGTAACATCATTGCTGTAATAGAACGTTAATATCCATCGAAGATTCTTCTCATCGTTTCGAAGCTGAGCCTTAATCCCTAAGGTCAGGATGAAGGTTCTTAAGGGATAGTTTGGGTAAGGAAAGCGATGATGGCTGATATTGAGTTCTTCACCATCCCGATCGAGATTCCAAATATCCCGACGAGGCTTTGAATTAAGAAGAAGATCAAGCTCCTCGAACCCTTCATCCCAAATCGTCTGAGGACAGCCTGATGGACAATCTTTTCGCGTGATAACGACCCCCATGTCCCCCTTCTTTTCAAAGGAAACTTGCCCCGGCCGGAGGATGATCCGGTACGGGCAAGGCTTTCGCTCGAAGATGATGGCGCCACTCTTTTCAAGAAGGAGTCGCCCTTCCGAAGAAGGGTAATCCTCTTCCCAAACGATCAACTCCTCATTTTTTGAATTCATGACAACACCTCCTAACAGAAACGATGAAAGGCTTCATCGTTGATCGGATAATCTTTTTTGAGCTTGGCAATATCCGAAGCCAAAAGGAAGTTCTTTTGGAGAAGCAAGGCCGTCGCTGCCTCCATAAAGGGTCGATTGGCCACAATGAGTTCCCGAGCTTTGGCGACGTAACGCTCCAATTCATAAGCCACCAAATAGTTTTCGCCAACCGAAAGCGAATCTGCGGACATCCCTGCTCTTTCTCCGGCGAAAGGAAGGAACTTAATCTCCTCATTAATGAACTTATGGCGAATACTTCGACGAGCCTTATCGAAGTCCTCGCCAATCCCATAGCCATTTTGACCTTTGAAGATTTCAACTGCGGCCTCGCCACCGACGGCAAAGAGCGCTGAAGTGTCCTCGGTTTTCATCTCATCTCTAATGAACGTGCGACCCAACGCTTCGTAATTTCGATAGATCGTGACATAACCAGTAATCCCAGGCTCGCAGATTTCAGCCATGAGAAGATGCCCCACCTCATGCACTGCGGTATCAAACTTTTGCTGTTTTGTGAGGGGGGTATCATCTTCAACCGAAGGTTCCTCCTCTCGGATCTGGGCCATAACAAAATCACGAGGTTTCAAAATAGAACGACCCAGTAAACTGGCTTCCAATTTGGCTGCTCTAATCCAATCCTCATAGATTTGATGCGACCGAGTGGTACTCATGGCAACCAAGTCCCAAGGATCAACGTGATCCGTTGGAACATCCTCAAGTAAAGCGGTAAGCCTCATAGCTTTGCATTCATCAGACACCCCTGAAACCGAAATTTTTAAATCGAAGCGAGGGGGATTAAGGAAGGTATCGTTTAAAGTCCGACCATTAATTTTAATCGAGGCTAGGACAAAGACATCTTTTGTCTTCACCGCCTGGAGCAATTCGCCAACGGCATCTAAATCCTTCTCGTATCGGTTTAGGTCACCACAAGTGACGAGACCTTCAACAAGAACAAGAGAAGGGGTTCCATCTTGGAGTTGCTCTCGAGCCTTTTGAAGTGCGACCTCGAAGGCATCGCTGTCATCCTCTTTGGTGACCTTAATCACCTTTCGATCGGACAAAGAGGCGAAATCTTCGGCCAGAAGAACGGATTCCTCTGGAGATTCCGATTCGAGAAGCACGCTCATCGGAACTAGCACTCCTCGAGCGGAGTATTCTTCTCGATGCTTGATCCCATCCAAGATTTGGCGAAGCTCGTCTTTGACGATTTGATGACCAATCACATTTTCAAATGTATTCATTTTTATTTATCCTTTCATTCAGAAATTCATACGAAAAAAGCATTCATTAAAGACGAAACCTTGATATTTAGTTGTCAAAGAACGAAGGGGTTAAGAATTTTTAGGCATCACCCCAAGATGAGGGTCGACATAGCATAACTATGAAGGGGGCAGATCAAAGAACGGCACTTCCTTCTTCTAAAGAGCCGTTTTTCGTTTCTTTAAAGACCAATTAATCGTTGAGTCTTGCTGACCGTTATGATGAAAGCCAAATGAACAGCAAAACAAATGGCTTCTATGGGGCGATCATTGGCGATATCGTCGGGAGTGCTTTCGAACGAAGCGGCATCGCGCCCAAAGACTACCCTCTCTTTTCAAAAGAAAGCCACATCACGGACGACACGGTCTTAACTTTGGCGACGATGGATCTCCTCCTAAAAGGGGCAATCCAAACCAACGACTCTCTCCGAATTGCCACGACCTACCGCACCTGGGGGAAACGGTTCCCTCAGGCGGGCTATGGCGGAGGATTCCTTTGGTGGCTGGACCATCCGATCAAAGGCCCTTATGTCTCCAAGGGAAATGGGGCGGCCATGCGGGTCAGTCCGGTCGCTTATATCGCGAAATCCAAGAAAGATTGTTTGAGTTTTGCCGAGAATTCGGCCGAAGTAACACACAATACCTCCGAAGGAATTAAGGGGGCAACGACCTTGGCTGTTCTCACGAGCGACGCTTGGTTAGGGATGAGCAAAAAGGACCTCCAAAAAGAGGCGGAAAGTTACTATCCGATAATTCAGAATGGCTACCATAGTTTTGTTGCTCGTCCCCGTTGGAGCGCTCTAGCGGAAGATACCGTTCCTGAAGCGATCTCAGCTTTTCTTGAATCTTCATCGTTCGAAGACTGTATCCGCAAAGCGATCCGTATTGGCGGGGACACCGATACCTTGGCATCGATGGCCGGGTCGATCGCTGGAGCTTTTTATGGGATCGAAGAAAGCCTTATCGACCAAGCTCTTGAAAGAATTGAAGATGGATCTGCTCTCGAAGTTTTGGCAAGATTCGCCGAAAGAATAGCCAAAGATTCGATTTAAAATCCTTATTTCGTTATTTTAACTTGTTCTTTCGTTGGAATCTCTTTTAACCTGTAAACTCACAATCGTTCCTACCACCACTTTACCTAAAGGAGGTAAAACCAAGTGCTAATAAACGAACGAAAAGAGAAGGCTCTCGCCTACGTCGACAAAGCAATTCAAAGAGTTGACTTACATATCAAGGACGCCAAAAATGCGCTCAGTCTTAAAGAATTTCCACCCTACGTTCTTGCTTCAAAGATTTACCAAAAAGAAATGAAGGAAGGTGACTTTGAAAAAGCAGCCAAGGTCGCTCAATACCCTTGGTCCCACGAAGATTGCATTGTGAACTATGAGCGCCTTCTTCGTTGGAACGCGAACTTCAAGAAGACTCAAAGCGTTCTTGCCTCTTATCAAAGGATTCGATCAATCGATGAAAAGACCAAAAAAGAAATCGTGGCTCATAAAGAAAGCCAAGAAGATGTCTTCTTCTATTCGGACGTCCTCGCCTTGGCTCAAATTGGTCTAACGAGTGAAGAGCTTCAAGCCTTCATCGATGCCAGAGGAAATATGAAAGTTGAGTCCGGAAAGGACGGCAAAGGAAAACCCTATCCCCTGAATCTTCAAGGATCAAACCTCATCATGGGCACCGCTGGATCGGGAAAAACCCTCCTTCTCAAAAGCATTCTCCATTCTCTTCTGAATCAAAACGCTCAAAACGAATTCAGCCTCGTTCTTGTCGATATTGGAGCCGGCCACGAGATGAAAGAATTTGAAACTGATCCTCATCTCTATCAAGGAAAAATCATTGGGGATTTCGATGGGTTAAAGCATTTTATGGATGAAGAGTTACCTCAAGAAGTAAAAGAGAGAAAAGCCAAAAGAAAAGCAGAACTCAATGACAACTTTCCTCTCATGCTCATCGCTTTTAATGATTTTGGAATCGCAACAAATGACCTCGGTTTCGATAAAACAAAAGAGTGGGTTCACTTCTTAACTCAAAAAACGGTTCGAGATAATATCTCCTCAATTTTCCTAGCCAACCCAATCATGGGATGGGCATTTCAACGTTCGAAGGTTAACATGGCTAACGTTATCACCATGGGACCTGGCCTCGACATTGGCGTCCATTTTACACCTAAGGTAAAAGAAATCGTCAAAACCCAATATGGCCAATATGCGATAATTAAAAACTAACAAGTCCCAACCATTGAGAGGAGCACAAAACAGTTATGAGAAAAGGGGAACGTCAACATTACATAGAAGCTAATTATGCTGCCGGCAAACCGAGGAATCCTTGTTGTACTTGGGGTATTGTCCCAACTTTTCCAGACAAACTCAAAGTCATCATGGTAGGTACCATGACAACGCCAGAAGGCATCGAGAGAGGATTTTATTACGCATCAGGCCGCAATCGTTTTTGGCCTTGGTTGGATGAAAGCCTATCCAAAAAACCAGATCCGACTTTTGCGAGTCTAAAAGAAGAATTAGCTCAAAACAACAACGACAACACCATCACGAATGATGACCGCGAAACTCAAAAGATAATAATTCGCGGAAAATTTTACACACAGTTGAAGAACTATGGCATTGGAATTTGTGACATCATCCGGTCATGCACTTTTAAGAAAGACAGGGGTACGGACGATCAGCAATTGGTACCTTTGTCTTATTGGGATGGGACTATCTGGGAACAAATTAAACTTCATCCAGGAGTTGTTCTGCTCGCAAACAGTACGGATGTAGTGATGTATCTTCATGAACGTGGCTTTTTGAAAGAATCAGCCATCGATGAAAACGCGCTGTGCAAAGGCAATGGTAATTTTTATATCATGCGAATCACAAGCCCATCTGGCCACAACACCAGACGGAAAAATGGAAGAGGCGATGGTTGGCAAGAAGCTTTCAGTATTTTAGAAAAGGATCTTGGTTTGAAAATTACAAATTAGTTTCTTTAACAAGAATCCCATTTTTTGTTGTACAAAACCCTTACCCTAATTCTCGGAGGGTATTTGATGTCACAAAAGATAACGATTCAGGATTTCTATGGGAAGATCCTAGGTTGGATCGATGTCGACGACCGTGGGAATAAGACCGTTCAGCAATTTGCAGGACCAATCGTGGGTTATTATCGCAAAAGCGATAACGTCACTACCGACTTTTATGGGCGGATCATCGCAAGAGGCGATGTCACTGCCTCGTTGCTAATGAAATAGGAGAACCACCATGGGATTATTTGATTTTTTGAAGAAGAAGAAGCCAGCGGAAGAAAAAGTCGAAAAGGACCCGCTGGACTGCACCGATCGCGAGACCGAATGGTTTTTGTCTCCGGAAGGTAAGACCTGCTGGGAAGAAGCTAAGAGTCACGCCAAGGAAATGGTCGACTATGTTAATGAGCGTGGTCTCACTAGCGACACCTTAGGGTATTATTTCGATAACGAATACAGGGATCTCCCCTTATTCCCTTTAAAGTTCGTTTGGGAATACCTTAACGCCTCCGCGCCAGATTCTTTTGATCTTTCCGATTATCAAGACGCTTATTACCTTCTCGCCCTCTTTTTATCCGCGGAAGGCGTCGATGGTGAGAGCTCCTCAAAACGGAAGATTGATCTGGCCTATCCGGACTTCCTCGATTGGGACAAAAATCCAGTCTTAGGCTACTTTGCCGACGAAAAGTTCAAGATGTTCTATAGCGAAAACGAAGATGAACCTAGTCTGTTCTTGGACCCCGAGACCCTCATCACGATCATCCGTTATATCAACGGGGTTGCCATGGAAAAGGATGAGGATGCCCGGAAAGAGAATTGGATCAATGACGCCACCTTTTTCACCAAAAAGAATATCTACTCTCATCAAACAAAACCGTTACCGCACGATGAGATCTTAGAAAAGATCAAAAAAGCGGCGAAATATCCGGAATGCGTCCTTTAAAAAGAATAAGCGAAAAGAACCGCCCGACCAAGATGTTCGCTCAGCCTCCTAGCGATGAAGCCTATCAGCTCCTCAAAGAACTCGACGCGAAAGTAGACCGTCTTTATCAAACCCTCGGTGAGGACATGAATGAAATCCAGGGTCTTTTTAACGAAGTAGACGATTTGGCGGGGAGCGTGAATGCGTTACAAGAGCAAATTGCCAATCTCGTCATGAAATCCAGAGACAAATAAAAGGCGGGGTTTTACCCCCGCCCTAGGTTCGAAAGAACCGGACCTTATTTTAGGGTCGCAAGATAACTGGCCAAAGCCGTCCGATTGTAATAGGTAGCTTTGTTCGTCAGGACAACATCGGGATCAACCCCATCATCGACATCCTTGTAGATGCCGTTTTTGAGGGTGGAGAGTACATTGTGGCCCGAGAACTGGCCGGTCGCTCCAATCGCGTTAGCGAGTTTAGCCACCACACAAGCGCCGCCCCCGGTCTTTTGACCGACCAAGGTCACATTGCCCGAGGCCTTCAGCATGAATGGCATTAGGTTGCCGCAGCTGAAGCTCGTCGGTGAAATCAAACAATAGAGATTCTTATCCTTGATGGTATCGGTATCGTCGAATTTGTTATCCATGTTGACGTCGGCTTTGTAGATGCTGGTCGATGTGGACCCAGTCACCGCATCCACGATATTGATTTCGGCCTGTCCTACCATCCAGGCGGTGATATACATGCAAGCGTCGATCTCACCTCCACCATTGTTGGAAAGATCCACCACCACGTTCTCAATCCCGTCGGCCGTAATCTTCTTATGGGCGTATTCCACGAGAGCCATCGTGTCGCTTTCTTGGGTAACCGTCGTGACAGGATTCTTGTAGTAATCCTTCACGCCATTGCCGGCGAATTCGTCAAAGGTGATGAAGGCGGTCTTGTCCACTTCCTGATAAGGAAGGAAATCATCACCTAGTCCCTTGGTCCGAGCCGCTTTGTATTCCTTACTTAAGGCAAAGCGATCGGCCAAAGAAGGACCTAAGTAATCATCATTGAAGGGGTTGAATTTTTCCCCGGTATAAGCCGAGGCCATTAAGAAACCCGAATGGGCCTCGCTAAAGCCATGGAACATCGCTTTGGCCTCGGCGGTTTCCGCGGTCAATGTGTTGGTCGAAAGCATATCTTCCTTGTAGCCAAGTCGCTCAAAGTAACTATCAAAATTATCGAGACCGCGTTTTTTGAAGAGCCCATAGAACGAATCAAAGTTGAAGCAAAGTTCGTCATAGTTGAACCGGGCCAAGGTCTCGCTCACTTTATCGGTCGCTAAACTGTCCGGATAATAGGTATCTCCGTAAGCTGCGATGCTGATATTGAAGAACACCGCGAACCCGTTATAAACAATGCCGGTGCCATTCGGACCAAAGAAGAGATCGCTGAAGGTCGCTAAGGGAAGATAGCCCTCATCGTTTTCATAGATCATCGGGATGTTGTAAGCGCCCAAATCGAAAACCTTCGCTTCCTCTTCGCCCTTGAAGAAAAAGCCATTGCTCTCCCGCTCAAAATAGGCGGGATTACCCGAATCATCAAAACCCGTATGGGCCAAGAGGTCGAGGGGCGATGTGCTGGTCGCCCGGCAATAGAAAGTATCAAAGTCGGAATAACTGACCGTCTTTTTCACGAAATCGATGACCATGCTCGCTCCTTTTGGAGTCGTGAGGGTCAGTTTGGAGTCCGCTTTGCTGATCGTGACTGTGCTCTGGCCAAAGCCAAGCAACGTAGTAAAGTAAAGCAGGAGCTCATCATTGATTTGAAGATAAGGAAGATCACCCACTCCATCCGCGAAATAAAGATCAATCGACGCTTTCGCCGCTGAACTTCCAAAATAGAAGTCCGCGGTCTTCTTGGATAAGACCGGAGCGGGAGAAGAACTGCTCGGTTCAAGGCTCGAACTTGAATTAGACATTGTGCTGGAGGCCACGCTGCTGCTCAAAGAACTGCTTGAAACGGCGCTAGCTGAAGAAATCACGCTGCTGGTCGTGCCCCCACAGCTCGCTAACAAGCCCACCGATAGAATCGCAACCCATAGAATCGGATGTTTTCTCATAAGTCTTCCTTTCATAAAAAAACGGAGAACAACGCTTCCGTTCTTCTCATTATAGGAAGAAGACGCAAAGAAACATCCCCGTTTTTGCATCTAAACAGTCGTTTTGGGGAAATTAAAATTCGCCCTATTGGATTTCTTGGTCGAGAAAGTAGAAACGGTTGCGGCCGCCTTTTTTAGCAAGGTAAAGCTCTTTATCCGCTTCGGCGAGATAATCATCGAGATTCTTTGCCGGCACCATCGAACAAAGGGAAGCACCCGCACTGAGGGAAACATAAGGGAACCGCGCATTTAAAGGGGCTGGTATTTTGGCGGAATAGACCGCTTTGACGATATCTTTTCCAATCTGCTTAACCTCTTCATTCGTGGCGTTAGGGATCACCAGTAAGAACTCATCCCCGCCAAAGCGGTAGAGGAAATCCTCAGAGAAAAGTTTGGCAGAGGTGATCGCATTAACGACCTTTTTTAAGCATTCGTCCCCTTCCACATGGGAAAGACTATCGTTATAGCTTTTGAAAAAATCGATGTCCATCATAAGGAACCCGACTTGGCTCTTTTGACTTAGAAACGACGGCATATTCGCTGCCAAATACGTATGGAGTGAATGCCGATTCTTAACGCCAGTTAAGGGATCGTGAGTCGAAAGAAAGGCCAGCTCATCGTTGGCTTCGTTCAACCGGATTGTTTTGATTTCACTTAGATAATGGAACGAGGTCAGATAAACCATCCCCGCCAGGAAAATCAGGCCGATTAAGGCATATTGAAGCAAGGTAATCATCCCAATCCCACCAAGCCCTGAAATGACGAGAATGACGATCAAACCGCCTAGCATAGGGACTAAGGAATCTAGAGCATAAGGGGAGGCGATCAAGGCAAAGATCAAGAGATAAAAGAAGCTGGGGCAAAAGGAATCCTTCCCGTTCGGATTGAGACTCGCCGAGTAGAAATATAGACCCATGACCACCATCAGGCACAGCCAATAGACATCAAGGCCAATGCGTGAACCCTGTGGCGTTTCTTTCTTCAAGAAAAAGATCAACGTGGTGATCGCAGAATAAAGGAAGGAAGAAGAAAAAAGGAAAAACATCGCGATAACGCTATAGAATTCATCATCTGGATGTAAATCTAAGCCATAGAACATGACCATGTAGGCCAGACTTAGAAGCATCAAAAACCAGCCTAAAAATGTCGCGTGATTCGCTTGAGTGGTAGAGACAGAGGAAATGACTTTGTCGTTTTCTTCCGGGGTGACCTTATAAGAACGGATCAACGGGGTAAACAAAAGAGGCTTGTGAATTAGCCGATAAAAGAATCCCCCAAATCGATTACTTTTCATTGATGCTTGCATTTTAACGGGGAAAAGCAAAAAGCAAAAGAGAGGGTTTCAAAAAAAAGCAAGAACCCTTCGGAACGGCCACTATTTCGTCGTTATCGAAGCTTCAAGAGCAGACGGTTTTCACATGTGCTGTGTGTAGTCGGGGTAATTGCGGCTCATGCCTTGAGGCTGGGCGTGGTATGTTGATCGTTGGGTGAAAATATAGGGCGATTCCTCAAACTATCATCCAAAACTATCACCAACCCATCACTTAAGCCATCATCCAGACACCACTTACCGTGCTCAGAAGATAAGGAAACGCCGATAGGTTCGGCGTTTCCTTCCGGACAGTTATTGGACAGTTATTGGACAGTTGGGCCCATTGGAGGGTAACCGCGACCACCATGTCGATGAGGTCGGGCTGAACTTTCATCCGCTCCCTATCGCCTTTTCTCTCTTAGAATATTCGCAAAGCTTTGTCGCGAAGCAATGTCCGAACGGACTCTTCGTCTCGCCCTTCATAATAGACGACGAGGTCCTTCTTGAATTCCGGGACGTCCTTGTCCTTAACCGCCATGATCCCAAGCCCGTGGGCAATCAGATAATGGTTGGCCAAGATGACAGCGGCCCGCTTGTTCCCGTCGTCGAAGATCTGCGTCTTCATGCAGTAAAGACAAAGGTCGATAGCGATGCTGACACCGTCTTTTCCCGAATCAAGAATCGAATGGATTTTCTCTTTGACGTCGAACTCCATCGGTATCGGCGGAACGTAGGTCGACCCCCCGATGGTCACGGGCACCGAGCGGATCCGCCCTCCGCCATAGATGAAATCCTCGTTCACGAGTTTGGCGATATAGGAAAGCAAGTTGTAATCGCTCGGCGCGGAGAGAACGCCTTCGTCCAAAATGAACTCCCAGGCGTGCTTCAGGTTGATGACTTTCTGGATGTCCCGAACCGTCATCCCGCTGACCTTCCCGCCCTCGATGATGTCCTCGGTCAAAGCGAACGTCGTGGCGACGCCCTCCAAGATCGCCTGGTCATAAATCAGGGATTTGACGTTCGCGCGGGCAAAATCGATGTTGAGTTTTACCCGCGGAGAAAGCTCCGTCTCGCTGTAGCCCAACCGCGCGAGATTCTTATCAATCAAGCGAAGCTGTTTGTTAATCGATCGCCGTTCGGCATTATTTCGGACGAGCATCTGATAAAGTTCGTCGGTATAAGGGCCGACGTAGGTGGAAGTATTGCGATCAAGCTCACGTTTCCGAACATAAAGATAGCGTTTCCCCTCGATCTCCTTGATTTCCGGGGATCCGTTATAGGGAAGGAGACGGAGCCGGGCTTCGTTCGATGCTTTTTCGTTAAGCAGTTCTCTGATCTCTTCGGGTTTGTCCATTAGGGTGCATCTCCTTTCAAAATTATCTTTTATGTACCCTAATTATAGAATTTTGATTCGCATAACGCAATAAGAAAATAGGGTGCATTTATACATGTTAAAATTATATTTGTACCCTATGTGAAACATTTTCTCGATTTTTGTTTCACAGATAATTATTGCCGATGATTTCTAATAAAACGCCTCAAACCGACTTCAAAGTCTACTCAAAGTCTACTCAAAGTTCTCTCAAAGTCTACTTTCGGGTGATTTTAGATGCCTTCCAGTCTAATTTTGTCGGCCAAAGCCTCAACCTATCTAGGAAGCGAGAATCAATGCAATAGATGGTAGAACTGTCAAAAAGCCAAATACCATCGAATATTTATCGAATTTTGAGGCTTGCCACCGTTTCAACATGTGTAGAGACGATGGAGTTGATGGTATTGGGGGTATGTCGGCACGAGGAAGTTGAACTGAAACGCCTTGTTGGCTATTTGTCCAGGCCTGAAATAGGTTTAGTGTTTTCGTCTTCAATTTCTATGTCGTTAATGTCTTTAACTATTTTTTCAATTAACTCATAGAAATAAAATAATGGCTTGTTTCCCTTTTGTTCTTCTGTTAGTGGCACGATGGAATATTTATCCCCAATTGTGTAATTAAAAGCAGCATATAAATCCTCTGCTTGCAACTGTTGCTTAAGTTGATCGTCAATTTTTAAAACCGAAACGTCGTCCCTATATAGTATTATTTCGGAGTTTTCTTCTTTAATCTCAATCTTTTTATTCGCCATAAATTTTAAGTCTCCTTTTTAGCACCTCTCTACCACCATCCATATTGTCTGCCACAATATCCAATATCCCATCGTCTTCTAAACAGCCACTTTTTACGTTAATTTTGTCGTTAATTTTTGAAAGATAGACAACATTATCAACGTCTAAATTTACAACAAGCAACGGATTGTGTGTCACAAAAATCAGTTGGCTTTCATCTCTTAAATTATCGAAGGACTCAATTAGTTTTGAGATGATCCGTGGGTTGGAAATGTTGTCCTCCGGCTGATCAATCAAATACACAGGGGTTCTATTTTTGGGGCTTGTAATAAATTTAAAGAAAACAACAGCCTCTTCGCCCATGGTATTTCCCATTGCCTCCTTAGTAGAAACTTCTAAAACTGAATGCGAAACTTCCCCATATTCATCAATAAATTTTTTGGCATCTTCAGTTAATATGGTTTCATATGTAGAACCAGATTGTCCGGAGCTATGAAAGAGAGCCTTTTCAATCGTCTCCTGACTGTCTATCGAAAGAATGTCTTTTTCCTTTTGATAACCTTTTTTAAACCAAGATTGCAGTATTTCTTCTTTTAAATTATCCACCTCTGTAAATTTTGCTTTACTTATAAAATTGAATCCGTTAAGAGGCAATTGATTCGTTCCGCCAGTAATGTTTCCAAGTGAAACTTTTTTGTTTTCTTTACTAACGAGATTTGAAGCGACTTCGATCACAAGCGATGCAAAATCATTTTTTGTCTTCTTATAATCGCTAATCTTTTGTTCTTCGTCAGTTACGAACGGTTTTATTTTTCTGTTGTAATCATCCACGGAGACGGATAGGAAGTTTTTAGCTTTAATTTCAGCCGCTTTTTGTTTGTAAGATAAAACGATTCCTTCGCGCAAGGCAACCAATTGAGTGAAAGCAGCCTTCAAAAACTTTTTTTGCTCAGCCAAATAGAATGTATTTTGATATTCATCAGAGAGTTCATTAATAATTTTATTTATCGATTGAAGGCGTGCTTTTGCGGGGTTTTCAACAGAGGTAAAATCGTCAGATACATTAATATGAACGAAGAAAGAGCTGGACTTTTCGTATTCTGTGTTGAATTTAAAAGAAAATGTCTTAAGTTTTTTAACACTATTTCCAAACGCTATATTCGCTCTTAATTTTCCTACTAGCGATTCTTTATAGGAATATATTTCCTTTTCAAAAGATTCGAGGTTAACTTCAGGAAACTTAACTTCTTCGCCAAAAATTGATTCTTTGGTATACGAATTGTCCGAAAGCTCGTTTTGCGCAACTATTTTTTCGTTACCAGAAGCAAGGGCATTAACATGAAAGGAGTTTTTAGTTAGCAAAGATTTGATGTATTTTGTTTTTACCCCTTCGCCAAGGGCCAGCCCCGTAAGAATTGTGCTTTTCCCACTTCCGTTTTCGCCAATTATTGCGTTAAATCCATTGCTGAGAGGGATGCTTACGCCGTTCAATTCGAAACAAGATATCCAATTTTCGGGTTCATATTTTTTGCGACAAAACCGAGTTTTCGGAGAAGAAAAGGCTAGTACTAGACCCATAAAAGTAGGCAAAGATTTTATTGAAAAGAAGAAGCTCTTATTTGAATTTGATGATTTCTTGTCATGAAATGGGTAAGAAGACCATTCGTGGCAATCGCTCCCGGCAACCAACCCAATCCCCATATTTTGAGGAAAGTTTTGAAAACAGTCCTTTAGTATTCCTTGGACATTCGGCTTCTGATATTCAAGGGCATCAATATAGCCAGTCGACAAAAAGCTGTAAACATCATCGCAGGATCCGCTTAAACTGTTTGTCTTACTTTCTTTTTTATCTAAACTCGTTCTTTGACAGGCGATTAGCAAAGTGCTGAGACCAATTGATTTAAGAAGCGTTTCAAAATCAGTTCGATTATAAAATTCTTCCTTCCGAGTCAATGGCTTTTCCATGATTACGGACGATATCTTTAAAAGGTCGTCATTATTCTTTGCGTTAAAAATCACTAATATGTGACAAGGTTCATGGCCTTCGTCTATTTGAACATCAAATTCGACTGATGGAACAATGTTTTTAATTGATGGATAGGGATTGTTTTCTGAATCAATAATTTGTTTCGCTTTGTTGAACAAATCCGAATCAAATCTATTATGATCAGAAAAAGCAAAAAAATTGATTCCATTCTTGTTAAGCGCGGCCAACAAAACATTCAAATGTTGAGAATCCGATTCATCCACTAAACCGGGGATTTCCTTGTATTCGCTAATTTTTGAATGAATATGAAGATCAACGTTTATTATTGTGCTTAGCACATTTCGCCTCCTGATTTTTGTTTTAATTTCATATTAACTAATCAGTTAATCCTTATTTTAGAAAGGCACCTTGGATGAATTTTGCCATTTCTCCGTCCTTGGCAAGTTCAGCAGTGTCCTCCAAGATGAAGTGAGTCGAAGCTTCTTCCCGGATTTCCTCATCAAAACCAAGAATGTAATTCGTAGCAATCCTCAGAATGATCTCGGTCGGAGCAATGCCATAGACTTGCTTCCCGAAAATATGCTTTAGTCTTGTCTTGTCGTCAGGGAATAGAGATTTCATCTTCGGACTGTTGAACAGCCGTTTGACGATTTCCGTAATGAAAAGCCCAGATTTCATATAAGGATCCAAGAAGGTGGCATCCGGATTGTCAAAGCATCCTGGATTGTTCTTTTCCAAGAGATCAACCATCTTAATTACCACACTCTTTGGGGTAAAAATCTGGTTAGTCTTCTGGGGTGGAATGTAATCGAAGATGTCTTTTGGCTGTTTTTCGTCAAAATAGTCAGATAAGACCCGCTTCTTTTCGTTGAACACCTTGACGGAGTCATCGAAGACGACCGGATCAAACAAATGGCCATCGAAATGCCTCGTTTCACCCGTGTCTTCATCTAGATAATCACCACCATCGCGCAAGAATTTGAAGTCTTTAAGGGTAATGCTAGTGACTTCCTTAAACACATTTTCAGGCATCAGAGTATCGAAGTTTTCAAGAGTGGTCTCATCGTCACCATAAGCCATCAAGAAGGACGGGATAGTTCGAGAGAACCCACGGAGATGGTCTTTGATTTGGTCTTCGATCTCGTTCTTCGCCCGTTCCCGCTTGTCGGTTTCAATGGTAGAAACGATTGTAGTCCCCGCCTTTTCAACCAAAGTGTTAACGGAGGTAGAAAGGTTCTTCTTCAGGTCGTTTACTGCCTGATCGACTTTCTGGTCATAGATGCGGTTGACGGTCTCTTGTTCGGCTTCCGTCCGGCACGAAGAAAGTTCGTCCTCGCGTTGCTGATCCAACTTGTTCTTTTGAATTTTGTAGTTTCCGACCTGGCGGTTGAGCTCAATCTCGCAATCAGAGCTAATCTTCCGCTCAAGCCTCTTTTTCTGAGCCGGCATTAGGTCTTCAGAATACTGCTGGGTCGCGGTTTGAAGAATTGGGGCAATGGCCTTTTCCCGGAAAGAATCTTTAAGACTGTCCAAAAGCTTATCTTCGTCATCTTGGTCGCCCTTCACGGCCTCAATGCCTTGAACGACATCCTGAAGTTGCTGCTGAACATCATAAATCTTCGGCCCGAACTTTTCGTTCGCTTGGTTGATGACAAATTCGTCGGATAGTTTGACGTTTCCGTCCCCATCGAGCGAAAGCTTGTCGGCAGTATCCCCATCCACGTCAATAGTCGCATCCTTTGGTTCTTTAGCGGCAGGAAGGCTCTGAATCAAGGAGATAACTTCCTGCGGCGCGTGGAAAACGTTCGATACATTTTGGAAGAGATAATCGCTCATGAACTTCCGATCAACGACTTCCTTCGAACGAATGGCTCGCGGGATGGAAAGGATCTTCTCAGCATCGAGTGGGACCATCTTCCCGTCTTCGTCTTCGCCAATCACGGGGAAGAAATTAAGCAACGTGCGGATGTTTAGTTTTCTCTCATCTGTGCCGCCGCGTCCATTGGCCGTCTTTTCATAAAGATCGTTGGCAAATTCTTCGAAAATCGTCAGGGTTCGAGCCGGATCGAAGTCAAACACATAGGCATTCTCTTTGCGGTAGAAACTCCCGTTACTGTTGAAGAGGCAAGGGTTCTGAGCCCGGAAAGCCGCCTGCATGTAGAGAGCGGGGCTCTTCAGGTTGCTGAGCATCAGAACGCCGGTCCATTCGGGGATGGTAACCCCGGTGGTCAACTGTCCGACTGAAAGCGTAATTGTTTTGTCGTGGGTCTTGATGGCCTCTCGAACCTTATTAAAAGCAACTTGGTTGAGATCGTCATCATCGATTTTGCCGTCTCCGGCAGCCAAAACTATCTCATAGTCTTTAAACACGCGGTGTTCTTGTAGTTTCTTCGCTAGGGCTCTTGCACTATCAACCCTGTTCAAAAGCCAGAACGTATGCTTAAGTTCCGCTCTCAATTCTGGAGTCGAGAATGGATATTTTTCTGATGAAGTCAAAGCGTCGAGGAATTGGTTAACCGCTTCATCGTGAACGAATCCTCCGGTGTTGTTTGTCGCAAAGAATTCGTTGAGATCAAAGGCATATTCTTCGGTTTCACCGTCAATATCAACGCCTTCCTGGATTTCTTCTCGGACTATTTCAGACATCTGATAGGTGAAAAGGGTGAGCTGCGGTAAATTCGCATACGGGTTAGGACTATCAGGATCGTTCCAACTCCGCTTCTTTTCCTGTTCGTCCGCGTAAGTCCAGTTGAAGATTTCATCAGATTTAAATTTGTCGTTGGCGAGAGCTTTAAACGGCGTGCCGGAAAGATGAAGAGTGAACTTTCTCTTAATGTGGTCGAAAGCAACGTCGGTCTTATAGGTATCGACGCCTTCGTGAGCTTCATCGATGATGAGAACATCCCATTCAAGGGAGGAGATTTCAGGAAGTTTGCTATATTTTCCCCCAAGATCGATACTTCCCTTCAAATCCTGGAGGCTTACGAACTCGATGAAATTAATGTCTTCGGGGCCGTTTTCGGACGTGGCCATAGAAACGTATTGCTCTCTGGTGATGACGTACTTCTTCCCTTTCAAAGCATCAACGCTGGAAATAAAGTAGTATCCCGATTCCGTTCCGAAGAATTTGCAGTAATCGTCATACCAAGAGTTCGCGATTGCGGGGCGGTTGGTGACAATCAAAACCTTGTTTGCATGAACTTGCTTGCAGAAATCATAGGCGGCCAGCGTCTTTCCGAAGCGGGGTTTGGCATTCCAAAGATATTGGCCATTGTCCCCAGATTCGTAATGGGCTTTTGTATTTTCAACGGCAACCTTCTGCTCATCCCTTAGCTGATAAGGGATGATGCCCGTAGTTTGAAGCACCCCGCGATTTGCCCGGAAGGTATCGAAATAGGTTTTCGAAACGGGGCCGGTAACCTTGAACCATTCGGTCCCAGACTTGTTCTCAATATTGTTTTTACGGAGATATTGATGAAAATCGGTATCGTGAAAGGTTTCGCCGGATCCATCTTCGAAAATTGCATTGCCCTTCCACTCTAGATGGTAGTCAATGTCGGCGGTGTGGGTCTGCTCGGAAATACGGGAGTCTACGTCCTTTTCCGTGTAACCTATTTTCGTCCAGCCATCATGTTTCGGAATGTCTGGGGTCGTGTAGGCATAAATCATCGGAATGACGTGATTGACTGTTTTGACTAATTTGCCAATCCCTTTGTTATCGGTGCTCATTATTTCATCTCCCTCACTTTGGTCTCAATGAAGGCGGTTTCTTTGTCGTCTAACCCATACTTTTTGTAAAGCTGCAAATCAATTTCGTGAATGGATTTTGACCAATCAATATCGGAATCACCAGCAAAGTTTTCGACTGGAACCATTTGCCAAGTACTTTTTGGATTGTGCTGAGTGGCTTTTTTCACGCCTAGAAGAGTTCTTGCAAATTTGGTTTTTAGATATTTGAGCAAATTGGTTGCTTCTTCAAGAGTCTCATACGGACCGACACTGATAAAAGTATCGGTTGCCCCGATTAGGGGTTCCCCGATTAGGGGGGTACTAAGAACCTCTCCAATAGCACCAGTGCCATTAGCTTCAGGAAGCATCACCTTATATTTCGACAAATATGGATTGTCTAAAACGTATTCTTGAAGAATATAGCGATATACCCTTTCATTTTTATAACGGCCAAGAATCTTGTAATATTTCCCGTTACCTTTCTTTTTTTCATCAACAAAGCACTCGGGGAGAGCGTCCAAAGAATTTGAAGCAATCATATTCCCTGTTCCGGCCCCAAGACGCTTGGTTGCAAATGGGAAATCTTTAAAAAATTTATCAGTAAAACGATAGGTTCCACGAGATGAAACTTTAGAATCTAAGCCAACAAAACCGTCTTTATATACATCCTGAACCTTGCGAACTATGCTGTTTAGCTCAGGAAAAGAAGTAAACACTTTTATAGGTTTATGATGTGACGTTTTATCTTCATAGGTAATGGCGATGCCGCCTTTAATGTCGGTATTTGGAAAGATTTCAGAACCATTTGGAGTAAAATATAGAACCGAAAAGTAAGGATCGTTCAACATTTTTGCGTTCCAATCTTTTGGAGTCTGGCCAGCGTCAAACAAGAACCGCGCAGGCGTAATTAATTCCACTTTATCAGAAGCCTTATACGCTTCATCCATAAAGTAGTTATAGATAGGAGCCATTCTGCCATTCCCTTCAATTTCTTCCTGGTATGGTGGGTTCCCAATGATGTAATCAAATTTCATGTTTTGTTCCTCCGTTTTCCTTAGCCATTTAAGGGCTAACAAACTATGAAAATTTAAAACCAAACCGTTTTGCCAATCTTTAATTTGGCATTCTTTCTGGAAACCGTTGCTTTCCTCGCCGTCTGTCAAAGAGAATAAGCTTCCTTGTGCTTCGACGTTTGCTTTGTGCAAGGGGACGGTATAACTGAATCCGTCCATCTGCCAAATGTTCCAAGAAACAATGTCAGCGATAGATTTCAGCTCGTCTAATGTCGGCTTTCTCTTCCAAGCATATTCCAAAAAATCAGAGAAGGTCAAAAGAATGTTCACCCTTGCAACGAAGACGTTATCCCCTTGATACTCATATCCATAACAAGATTGGATGGCTGCCGAGGCAAATTCAAACCACTCTTTCTCGTCTTTTGCGTTTTCAGTAACAACGCGGAGTTTCCGATCCAATATCCCAATACGTTCGGTGGTTGGAATACTCCCACCGTCATTAACAACGTCATACCTGCTGACAAGGAAGGGAGCCTCTCCACAGGTAATTTCGAGCCTTCGGGACAAAACGTAATCCTTCCAAGTTTGACCGCCTGAGGTAGGAAAGGGAATCCTCTTGCTGGTACCGGCCCAGTTTTTATTGTCCTTTTTGCTTTTATTAAATAAGGATTTAAGGCCGAAATATTCATAATCGATTTGGTTCACCATAAAATTGCAAATCCAAGGGGCGGTGAAGACCTCGGCCAGCGCCTTGGTTCTCTCCGATTGATTTTGCAACGATTTATAAACACGCGGCTGGATCAAAGAAAAATTCGTGTCGTTAAGACATTTCTCAGTAATTTGGTCTTCCTTTTGAAATCCTTTGCCGAGGGCGGAATATTGGTCGGTTCCCCAAATGATGTTTCCACCGCTGGTGTGATCTGTAAGAAGCATCTTCAAAAGATCAGGGAAGCGAAGAATTAGTTCCCGACTTTCGGTTATCCAAACATTGGTATTATCAGTTGCGCTCATTTAAATTCTCCACAATGCCGTATTTTATGCAAAGATCCCGTATTGCTCTCTTTTGTTTTATCGAAGGCTCATGCTTGCCGTTTTCCCAACGATTGACCGTGGCAAAAGTAACCCCCAACATATCGGCCATTTCAGACTGAGACAAAATGAGTTTGCCCCGGAGTATCCGTACTTTTTCCCCGTAGGTCATGAGCTTATGTAATGATTATAACAAGTTTATGACCTAAACGGAGGGAAAAGATTAAGAAATTTGGCACTTTATCCGACATCAAGAACGATATCAATGTTGATAAAGTCCTCGATGACCTTCTGCCGTTCGAATCTGCCGATGGGTTTGAAGACATTATGCCGCCAGAAATGTTGGAAGGAAGTAACCTTAAATAGTTTGTGGCCTTCCGTCGATACCGGACCAGTTTCTTCTCCGCTCGCCATGGACATATTAGTATTTGTCAGCGTGGTCTTAAAGCCGCTCTTAAAGATGAAAGTTAATTTGTAGGGATCGACGTTCCCTTTATGGTCGTCCTCTCCCACAATGACCTTCTCGACACAGATTTCAAAAACGGCTTGGTTAAAAGAGTCTAAGGGTTTGCTGCCACCGGCCATCGTATCTTTGAATTGCTTGATCTTGGCTTCCGCATCATCGACCTCGGAACTCTTAATGGCCAGTTCGTCGGCTTCTTTCGTCAAGCGCTTCATCTCTAGGGACAGCGAGGTATATTCCTTGTCATAGGATTCTTTCGTGACGGCATCGTTCATATAGAGTTCGGCAAGTTTGTTTTGCTTGTCTTTTAGGGCGTTTATTTTTCGGTCATTGGCAGCCAAAAGCTTCTTACTCTCGGCGCCAGGCAGGAGTTCGGCATAGTCTTTGAGGAATTCATCAACCAGTTCCGAATTATCGCCGACCATGTGGTTGTAGGCATCGACGAAGGCGTTTTTCAGTGTTGTTTCCGGAATTCCTTTGCTATACGGGCAAAGGTGTTTGCCCTTCTTTGCATACCCCTCACACTGCCAAATCGTCACGCTATAGTTGTTTCCGCTTTTCCAGCTTCTCCGGACGAGGCAGGAATGGCAAAATCCACACTCCAGCATTGAAGAGAAGGCAAATTTTCGTGAGAATTTCAGTCTTTGCCCATTGTCGTCCAGTCTCCGGTTATACGAGCGTTTCGTTAGGATCTCGTTCGCTTTGTCGAACTCTTCTTTGCTGATGATGGCTGGGTGATGGTTCGCCACATAGAACTTGTCCGACTCGCCGTTGTTGGTAAGCCGCCTTCCGGAAATGGCATCAACCGTGAAGGTCTTACCCTGCAAAAGGTCACCTTTGTACTTCTCATTCTTGATGATGCCTAAGATGGTCGAATCGTGCCAGATTGGGCTTCCGTATTTGGTCAAAGCACCCTTTTCTTTCAACTCTCTCGCCAGAACGGTCGTCCCCGCTCCGGCAAGGTAGCGGTCAAAGATGTATTTGACGATGGCGGCTTCTCTTTCGTTCACGGTAATCTTCTTGGTGTTGGGATCGTAGTCATAGCCAAGGCAAGATTGGAAACCCACCAGTTCGCCTCGGCTCATCATCATACTTAACCCACGTTTGACGTGCTCTGAGGTGTTGCTGACTTCTTGCTGGGCAACCGAGGACAAGACGGTCAGCATCAGTTCGCCGTTGGAGGTTAGGGAATCAATCTTCTCTTCCTCAAAGCGGACCGAGACCGACTTAGCCTTTAAAGCCCGGACGTATTTAAGGGTGTCCACGGTGTTCCGGGCAAAGCGGGAAAGCGATTTGGTCAGCACGATGTCGATCTTGCCTGCCATGCAGTCGGAAATCATTCTCAGGAACTCCGGTCGCTTGTCGGCCTTCGTCCCCGATATGGCTTCATCGGCGTAGATTCCCGCGTTTTCCCAGTCCGGGTTGCCATTGATGAGGTCGGTGTAATACTTGACCTGGGATTTGAAGCTCTCCTTCTGCTCGTCAGAATCAGTACTGACCCGGCAATAGGCGGCCACCCGGAGTTTTGTTTGCCCCTCCGGACGGTTTCTCCCAACCATGCTCGTGGTGGCTTTAATCACCTTTACTTCGTTGCTCATAATCTAATTTGTCCTCCCTTCTTACTGCTGAAATCGCAGTGAAAATCTCTGCCAACGGCCCAATCGCTTGAGACCTTGTAATCGCTCATAAACTTGGCTTTCATGAGGTCGTATTCGGCTTTGTTCAACATCCCGGCATTGAAAACCTTCTCCAGAGCCGCCACCAATTCGGAGTAGCGGACCAAGTCTTCTGGATTACGGTTAGCATCGTGATTGGTCTTATTTCCCATTTCTCAGTTTCCTTTCTTCATGTCTTTTTCTTCATCCACGCCCATCTGATAGCCATGGTCGTTGTCGTAAGAGCGGCCTTGCGCGAAATAGCCGAAGATGGCGTCAATGATCAGGTTCCCGAGGGGCTGTTCTTTCATCGGGATCTTTTCTTCGGCACAGTACTGCTTGATGTCTTCCAAGGCTTCCTTCAAGCCAACCCACTTGTGGAAGTCGTAAATGAACTGCTGTTCCGCCCCGTCTTCTTGAGTAAAGAGACCGGCTTGGTCGTTGTGGTTGTAGTAATAGGTGCTGATGGTGTCGTAAATGGCTTCGATCAGGCCCTTCATGAAATCGTATTCAGCGAACTGCTTCTTGTTCTCCGACGGCGCAGCGATAAGTTGCGGTAGCCTGAATTTCAGATTCGCTTTCGTCTCATCTAGTTTTTCGTTTTTCATCTTTGTTTTTGCCTTTCTTTTGGTTTGTTTTTGTCTTCTACGAAACGGGTATCCCGTTTGCGCTGGAACTGGCTTTATCTAACTTTTAGATAAAACCTTTATCCTGTCCCTAGGAATTCGGATAAAAGACCTCCTGCACTACTCCAGTTCGATGACGCCTTCTTCGACCAATCTGTCGTGTTCGGCCTTGGCCAGCCTTTCCTCAAAATCGGTAATGGCATCAAACTCCTCATGGGCTAACTTCGCGTTAAGCGCAGCCGCTCTTTCCATAAGGTAGAGGGTGTTTTGGATGTGGTTTCTCTGAGCTGATTTCGGATGCCGGATCCACTTGGTTTTCTCTCTTTCTTCTTTCCGCCTTTTAAGAACCTCTTGAATAATCACATTGCCCATTCGGCGATAGAGGTCTTGCATAAAAGCCTGCTGGTAGAAGTAAGGAGTCGGATCTTCAATCTTTTGCTTTTCGCACATGGCTTTGATTTCTTCATCCCGCTTAGCCATTTTTTCCTTCAGCTCATCCAAAGCCGTACCACAATACCCGTCGGCCATAGCCACCTCGGAGATAGCGTCAACCAACGCCCGGCATCCGTCCATATTTTTTGAGGCGTATCCGGTTTCACCTTCCGCCGGAATGGCTTCATAGAGTTGGGCGAGCAGCCTTCGAGTTTCCGCATTGTCATCATTCATGTAGCCGGTGGCCACTTTCCTAGCCTCTTCGTTCATGAGGTCACGGACACGCCTCGTCCCCTGAACAGGCTCAAGAAAGTGCTTTTCGATGGCAATCTTGAAGTCGGCGGTCTTGCTCATTGGCATTTTTCCTTTTCGGTATCGGTAGCCCTTTGTCTTCTTGTCATAGACGCTCGGCTCCTCTTGGAAGAACGAGAGGTGGATATGCCGGTTGTCCGTGTTGGTGTGGAGACCGGCATACCAGGTGGTCTTGTCTGGATCGAGACCTACGCTTTTGAAGAAGGCTGGTAACGTCTTCTTGAGAAGTTCATGGGCGTTTTTCCAATCGACCACGTTCTTCTTCCCGTAATCGGATTTGAAGCTGATGACTGCATCCCAGATGCAACTTTTGGTTTCTCGGAGTTCCTTCCGCAGGGCCTTCTTGTCCTCCGGCGATAAGAGACCGTCTTTGCCAAAGACTCCCGATGATTTTTCAGGGTTCCCGGCGTAGGCCATGTAATCCCGAATCGCTTGGTCGGACTTGATGCCTTTATCCACATAATTGAGGTAGTCGTCCTTTTGGGCCGAGGCGTAAAATCCCCTGCCATCCCCCGCTGGTTCGTAATATTGGAACCGGACCAGCACATTCGGTGAATCAGATGTCTCCATAGGCTTTTTCCATTTCCTCCTTTCTCAGTCTTAGATGCGTAGGCAAGGCATCGCATTGGCCGTTTTCGATGTCATCGTGTTTGACGCCGATTGAGTCCGCTATCTTGCTCACCAAGCGATAGGTCTCAACGACGAGGAGACGGTCGATAATCCCGTCGATGTCCTGCTGGCCCCGTAGACTGTCGATGCTCTTGAGACGTTCGTTAATCTCATTTAGGGTCTTGGCAAAGTCTTCCGTGCCTTGCTCCGTCTTGGCGATCCGCTTGTTTTCCCTCGCGGTCAGCGCTTCGTTGCAGAGCGTGATGATGTAGTTGGATTTGCTGCCTTTGTAATCGGACAGCCGCACGTCTTCTTCCATCCTTCTTTTGGTGGATTGGTCCATGCTGTTGATGGTGACGTAGTCAAAATTCAGTTCTCCCGTATTTGTCCTCCATTTCTGAGAAGTAAACAGTTCTGTCGATGGTGATTCGATAGATTTATTTGCTCTCACCCTCTATATACCGAATTGCACCCTAGCGACCTGTTAAATTCTTTCGACCGCAATCAAAAAATCCCGATATTATCGGGAAAGAAAATTGCAAAAATATTTTCTAAAAGGGTTGTATAAAACCCGTTTTGGGGATTATTTTGCCTTCTTTGGCTTGGCTATAGTAGGAATTTTTCTGGAGTCATAGGCCCGGATCGTTTTCCAGATTTCTGTCCTTTTTTCGGTCAATTCCTCGAAGTTCCGCATCTTGTCACGTTTGGTGTGATAGTCATCTTCCATGCCAAAGATAACCTTGTAATCTTCCCAATGCCAATTCCGTAGCCCTAGATAATTTTCTTTGCTATAAATCCGTTCAATAGATGGTTTCATTGCGAAAAAGTGATCCACGGATTCTTTTCGAACCTGGTAAAAATAGCGGTTGTGCGAACTCCGGCCCTTGCGGTCGAAGGTTGGCTCCATTCGGACCATGCCTTCTTTGATTAAGGACTTGATATCATATTGGATCGTCCGCTGTTCGGTTCCCATAAGCTTGGCAAAATCATCACCAAAAAATATTTTCTTCCCGTTATGGGTCTTGATGTAATAAAGAATGGCCATCTTTCTTTGATGAGGCGTAACCTTTCGAAGTTCAATATCCTCCGGCATATCCCCTAACTTTACTTCGATGTAACCGTGATGCCATGGGCGTATGCAAAGCGCGTCTCGTCTTTCGTCTGGGGTTAAAGTGCCTTCGTCATCATCGTCAAAATCGTCATCATCGATATAAATCTTTTCAGAGGTCATTCTTTGTTGCCTCCTTTGTACCCAACCAAGTCATCGATGGACACGCCAAAGTATTCGGCGAGTTTAATGATGTAATCCAAGGAAGGTTGAAAACGGCCGCTTTCCCATCGAGCCAAAGTCACTCTCGAAACGGAGAGTTCTTCCGACAGTTGCTCTTGGGTAATGCCTTTGGATTTGCGAAGGGCAGGAAGATTGACCACGGTTGCTTTGGGTTCGGTCTTTTTTACCATAGAGATAGTATATCATAAAGTGTTACAAATCAGTTCTAAACCCCAATACTATCTACTGGCACATACCTGCTTTTTTGCCATTTTTAGCGATTTTCAGACCAATTTTTAAAAACGTCGATGGTTACTTGCTTTTACAACAGTTCACCCGTGTCTACTTGGCTTTCGGCTCTTTCCGGTAAAATACCAAAAAGACCATTTTGGGACAAAAAACGGCTTATTCAGGTTTAAGCCTAAACAAGCCATTTAGTTAGCATTTATCGGCTCTTTTAAGTTTTTCCTCAGCGACAGTGCAACCACCGTCTCAACATGGAATGATTGCGGGAACATATCCACGGGTTGAATTGATTCGATCTTATAACTCTTTTGGATATAGGCAACATCGCGGGCCAGGGTACTGGGGTCACAAGAAATGTAGACAAGGCGGCTCGGCTTAAGTCGGCATACCGCATCAAGGAAACGTTCATCGCTACCTTTACGGGGCGGGTCCATAAAGAGAACGTCGATGTGCTTACCCTCTTGGGCCATCCGGTTAATGAAAGAAGAGGCATCATCCGCATACTCATGGAAATTGGTAATGTTGTTCCGTTTGGCGTTACTGACCGCGTCGCGAACTGCGGCGGGGATGATTTCGACTGAGACGACATCCTTGACCGACTTTGAGGCGATTAATCCAATCGTCCCAATCCCGGAATAGGCATCAAAGACGACATCCGTGGGTTGAAGCTTGGCCGCTTCCATCGCTTTCTGATAGAGGATTTCGGTCATGACCGGATTGGTCTGATAAAAGCTCTTAGATGAAATTTGGAACGAGACCCCACATAAGGAGTCTTCGATATAGCCGCGGCCATAAAGGACGTGCTCGCGTTCCCCTAAGATGACATTGGTAGACCGATCGTTGATGTTTTGAACGACCGTCGTGATCTCTGGGCATTCTTTAATCAGTTCGTGCACAAAATTATTGCGGCTCGGGAAGGAGTCGACATTGGTGACGAAAACCACCATGATCTGTTTTTGATAATACGAAGTCCGAATGAGGACATGGCGGACCACCCCCCACCGCTCATCCTCAATATAGGGTGGAATTTTGAAGCTCTTGAGCAGGCTCTTAATCACCGAAAGGATATGGACGCCCCGCTTATCTTGAATGAAACACTCGGTGACCGGAACGATCACATGGGTGTTCTCTTTGTAGAAGCCACAATAAGGATTGCCCCGGTCATCGAGGCCGAACGGCATCTGGATTTTGTTACGGTAATAATAGGGATCATCCATTCCGATGGTCGGGAGAACATTCACCTCAAGGTGGCCGACTTTTCGGAACTGTTCTTTGACCTTCTTGCTCTTATAAAGGAGCTGGGCCGAATAGGCATATTGCTGAAAGCAACAGCCACCGCAAGCGCTGCAGATCTTGCAACGAGGTTCGACCCGATCGGGCGAAGACTTGCTGAGGTGAGCGACCGTGCCAAAAAGCTGGCCGTTCCGCCGATAAGCTAACGTCACATCGCCTTCATCGCCCGGGAACATCCCATCGACGAAAACGACATCGGAGCCATCATGAACAACGCCCTTGCCTTCATAGGTGAGGTCGTTGCAACTGGCGTGAAAGGTTTTTTTCTCAAAACCGAATCTCATCAGGCAGCCGCTTTTTCTTTCGGCGCGGCCATTAAGGCTTGAATATAATCGCACTCCACTTTTTCATCGAGCCGGGGGAAGAGTTGATCACCCTTCACGACTTGAAGTCCTTTTAAGGAGACGAAATGGGTCGCCGATTCATAATTCCGTAACGAAGCGGGGATCCCCAGTTGATCAAAGATCTTCTCGCTCTTGGTCACGAAGATCGGCGAAAGGAGTTCGCCCGCCAGGTAAATCACGCTAGCAAGGTGAGCCATGCAACTGGCAAGATCCTTCGCTTTCGCGGGATCCTTTGCTAACGCCCAGGGGGCGCTCTGTTCGATGTACTTGTTGGCAGCGCCCACGAGTTCCATCACCGCGGCATAAGCTTCGGTGACTTGGAGATCATCGCTCAAGACTTCATAGGCTTTGATGGCCTTTTCAGCGGCATCTCTCAATCCTTGGTCGAGCGGATTCAGTTCGCCTTCGTACTCCGGGATGACACCGTTATAGTATTTGGCGATCATCGAAACGGTCCGGTTAAGCAGGTTGCCGAGGTTGTTGGCCAAATCGGTATTGATCCGCTTCACAAAATCTTCGGGGGTGAAACGTCCATCCTGTCCGAAGATGATTTCAGTCGCAAGGTAATAGCGAACGGCATCGACACCATAACGGGCCACTAAGGGTTCCGCATAGACGGTGTTGCCTTTGCTCTTGCTCATCTTGCCATCTTTCATCATCATGAGGCCATGGACGAAAACACGGTTCGGTTTTCTTAAGCCCAAGGCTTGGAGGAACATCGGCCAGTAGATGGTGTGGAACCGGGTGATATCCGCCCCGATCACGTGGACGATTTCGGTATTCGGATCCTGCCAGAATTTTTGGAATAAACTATCGTCTTTTTGGAGATATCCTAAGGCCGTGATGTAGTTGGTGAGAGCGTCGAGCCACACATAAACGACGTGGCCCGGGGCTTCTTTAACGGGGATGCCCCAGTCGAAAGTGGTCCGGCTCACACAAAGATCGCCTAGACCTGGTTTAATGAAATTATTGACCATCTCGGCTTTGCGGCCTTCGGGGGTGATGAACTTCGGATTCCGCTCATAGTAGTCGAGAAGGTCGGCCACGTAATGATCACAATGAAAGAAATAGGCCGGTTCTTCTTTTTCAACGACCGGACGCCCGCATTCAGGACAGAGATGATTCGGTCCGACTTGGGTCTCGGTCCAATAGGATTCTTCGTGGACGCAATACCAGCCTTTATAGGCGCTCAGATAGACATCTTTTTGTTCAAGGAAACGGCTGAAAATCTTTTGAACGGTTTCATAGTGACGAGGTTGAGTCGTCCGAATGAAACCATCGTTTGAAATTTGCATCAGCTTCCAAAGGTTCAGAAACTTGACGGCGACGCCATCGACGAAAGCCTGTGGGGTGACCCCAGCAGCGGCGGCGTTATCTTCGATCTTCTCACCATGCTCATCGAGACCGGTGAGGAAATAGGTATCAAAACCCCGCATTCTCTTGCCACGGGCGATGATGTCGCATAAGGTCGTGCAATAAGCGTGGCCTAAGTGCGGTGAGGCGCTCGGGTAATAAATCGGAGTCGTAATATAGAATTTCTTTTCTGCAGTCATGGCTAATGATGCCTCCTGTTTTGGGAAAAAATAAAGCCGCGCTTTATACGCGGCTTATTTTAGCATTGAACGCTTAGGTTTTCCTTAAGCTTTCTTCTCTTGGACTTTGGCAAGCTTCTTGTTGAAGCGGTCGATGCGGCCGTCGTTAGCAACATTGCGTTGTTTGCCAGTGTAGAAGGGGTGGCAGTTCGAGCAGGTATCAACCTTGATTTCGTCAAGAGTCGAACCAGTCTCGAAGGTCGCGCCGCAGCTGACGCAGGTCACGGTGCATTTGTGATACGCCGGATGGATGTCCTTTTTCATTTTCCAATACTCCTTTCGCCGTACGGCTTGTAGCCGCACAGAGAGTTCGGTTAATACAATACACGGAACCCGTAAGGGTTACAAGCAAAAAATCCTAGGCGTGAACGAGGGTGATGCTTTCGCCTGGCTTCACGAGCATCGCCATCGGAGCGGTCACCTTCATGCATTGATGATAATCCCAGAGCATCCCGGGTTTTTGGTGGATCGGGAGCAGGTGTTTCGGATGGATAATGCCAGCGCACCGAGTCGCTTCTTCCGGCCCCATGTTGAAGACTCCATCGATCGGGAGCATCGCGTAGTCAATTCCCATCTTCCCTAAGGTCGGCATGTAGTCGGTATAGCTGGTGTCCCCAGCAAAATAGAGGCGGACCCCTTCGACATCGACGAGGTAACCAACGCATTCGGCCCGATTGTGGTGTTCGTTATAGGCGGGAACCGCTTGAATATGGAGACCGCAATAATCGAAATTTCGATACACGCCCCCGTTAAGTCCGTCTTTCGCTCGGATGATGATGGTCCGTTCATTCATCGGAACCTTGCTGACGTCATTGTGGTCATAATGCTCATGGGTGATCAGCACTAAGTCGGCCCGAGGCTTATAGCCTTCGCCGGCAAAGGGGTCGATGTAGATGACTTTGCCTTCTTTGGTCGTAAGACGGAACGAAGAATGTCCTTGATAAAGTAGCTGCGCCATAAAGCTTCCTCCTATTTGGCCGTGGGGTTATAAAAGCTCGCCCACTCGTTATCCCAATATTCGCTAGGAAGGTAAAGGACTTCCTTGCTGATGGCTTGATTGGCCAAAATCAAATTCAGTCCCAAATGAAAGGTCGGCATCGTGTGGCTCCGGCAATAGATGATCGAAAGATAAACCAACTTGCCTCCCGTTAAAGAAACGGGGAGTTCCAAATAAGAGGCATCGGCGAAATTATCGCTGATGGCATAACTGAGCTTTCTTAATTCCGGCGCTGGCTTTTCTTCATGCCCTAACGCTAAGAGCTTTTCCGCGATCGGCTGAAGCAGGTTCGGATCGGCTTCAAATTCTTTGGCTGGCGAAAAAAGAAGCCAGGTTGGATAGCGAATTTGGCTTTCGTCCTGATCTTGGCGATACGCCTTAAAGACGTAACCATAGAGAACTTCGGAACCTTGAATCAGTTTGCTTCGCTTGTAGTAACTCGGGGTAAAGCAACCTAAAAGGACTCCGTTTTTGTCCTCTTTATCGCCGATGTGTTTCAAAGCCGCCTTGTCCAGATTGGGGGCTAAAGCGTGCCAACTTTCGTTTACGCGACCTAACGTTGCTCGATAATCCATCCCCTTTATCTTAATCTTTCAGCATCTCTAAGTGAATAAAACCCATATCCGTGGTAATATGCACCCGCACTTAGAAAAGGAGGCACACAATGATTTCTAAATCATTGGCTCTGCAAGTTCTGAACGCCGCCCTCGCCACCGGTGGGGACTACGCTGAGATCTACGTGGAGCAAAACGACAGCGATGTTGTCATGCTTGAAAATGGCAAAGTCGAGTCGTGCGGCGGTCCGGAGACTTACGGCGCCGGCATTCGAATCCTAAAAGGTCTTCGTAGCGTTTATGGTTATACCAGCGATTTAAAAGAGAAGAGTCTTTTGGCTTTGGCGGGCAAACTCGCCGGAGCTTATGAAGGAGAACGAGCCATCACGGTGACTTCGGTTGAGAAGCAGCACGTGAAGGAAATCAACAAGCTTCAAGTTCATTACAAGGACATCCCGGTCCAGGACAAGATCGCTTATCTTAAAGAATGGTATCAGATCACCTCGAGCGTCGATCCCCGGATTGTTCGGGTTCAAAACGCTTTGATCAGCAATCTCAAGCAGATTGAGATCTATGCGGCGGAAGGACCGGTCGCCAAGCTTTACGAAAATACCGAGGAACGGGGTCGGGTCATCGATGTGGCCGTCGCCGCGTCCGAGCAAGGCCAAATCGAAAACGCCTTCGCCGGGCCGGGCCGTTTCGCGGACTTCAATTGGTTCAAGAATGTTCTCGACTATAAGGCGAAAGCCAAAGATGTTGGCGAAAAGGCCATCATGATGCTGACCGCGAAAGAATGCCCGTCGGGCCGTTTCCCGGTCGTGATCGCGAATGGGTGGGGCGGCGTGATTTTCCACGAGGCCTGTGGGCACTCGCTCGAAGCCACCGCAACGGCGAAACACCTCAGTGTCTTCTCCGATTCCATCGGTCAGCAAATCGCGAATCCGATCGTTTCGGCATTCGATGATGGGACTCTTCCCAACGAGTGGGGTTCAAACAACATCGACTCCGAAGGCCACGTCACTCAAAAGAACCAGTTGATCAAAGACGGCATCTGTGTCGGCTTCTTGGTCGATAAGTTCAATGCCCGGCGTCTCAAGATGGACGCCAACGGCTGCTCCCGTCGTGAGAGTTACCGCTATGAGCCGACCTCACGGATGAGCAATACCTATATCGCGGCAGGCAAAGATAAAGCCGAAGACATCATCAAGGATACCAAGCTCGGCATTTATGTCGCCAACTTTGGCGGCGGTTCGGTTGAGCCCACCACTGGTGAATTCAACTTCAGTGCTTCCGAAGCCTACATCATCCGCGATGGCCAAATTTGCGAACCGGTGAAGGGCTGCACCTTAATTGGTTCCGGCAAGGAAGTCTTAATGAACATCGACCGGGTCGCCGATAACGTCGACCTCGGACAAGGGATGTGCGGATCGCTCTCGGGCTCAATCCCGGTGAACGTCGGACAGCCCACGATCCGGATCAAGGAGATCACCGTCGGTGGTCGCGGAGGAAAATTGGAATGAAGTACGATGCGTTTTTCGAATTAGCCAAATCCAAAGGAATCGCGGAAAGCCAGATTCAAATCAGCCGTTCCAATTCCCTTTCGATCAAGTTATTCCATCATGAAATCGATAACTACAAAGTTGCGGATTCCCAGTCGATCGTCGCCTGCGGCGTCTATAACGGCAAGTTCGGTTTCGCGATGACCCAAAAGCTCAACAAGGACACCTTCGCTTTCTTGGTTGATCAGATCATTCTGACCGCCTCGACCAGTGAAAAGGAAGGGATCGCGGAGCTATTTAAGGGCAGTGAGAAATACCATAAGAAGAACGTCTTCAATAAGGAATTAGCGAGCATCCCGGTCGAAAAGAAGATCGCGGTGCTCCACCAAATCGAAGATGGATTATTCGCCTACGATAAGCGGATCGTCGAAGTCGAAGAAGTCGATTATTCGGAGAAGGAGATCTCTTCGGAGTTCTATAACTCGTTCGGCTTAAAGCTGAAGCAGAAGAGCAACTACTACTATTTCGTCGGGGCGGCGGAAGCCAAACAAGGCGAGGAAATCAAAACCGATTATGAGTTCTTCGGCGATTGCGACTTCAGCAAGTTTGATCCGAAGCCCTTCATCGAGAAGATTGGGCGGAAGGCCATTGCGAAGTTTGGAGGCATTCAATGTGCCTCGGGCAACTATCCGACGATTCTCCATAGCGACATCGTCGCCGCGTTAGTGGAATACTATCTCCACTCGGCCAGCAGCGATGAAGTCCAGCGGAAGTCCTCCTTCCTCATCGGCAAACTCGGGCAGCAAATCGCCTCGAAGAAACTGACGATCGAAGAGAAGCCGCTCACGAAAAACATCTATTTCAGCTATTTCGATGATGAAGGCGTCGCGACTTACAACAAAGCGATCGTGAAGAAAGGGGTTCTCCAAACCTACTTCTACAACCGCGAGACGGCGAAGAAAGATGGAGTCCAGTCCACCGGCAATGGCGTCTGGGAAGGCGCGAAGATCGGTGTTGGCTTCTCCAACGTCTTCGTCAAACCGGGCAAGGCCAGCTTCGATGAACTCGCCTCTTCGATCAAAGAAGGGGTCTACATCACCGATATTGCCGGCTTAGGCACCGGCATGAACGACCAGAGCGGCGACTTCTCATGCCAAGCTCAGGGCTTCATGATTCGCGATGGCAAAATCGCGGAACCGCTTAATCTGATTACCTTAAGCGGGAACCTTCTCAAGATGTTCCAAGACTTGAAGGGCTTCGATAACGCGGTGGAATTGAAGGATTCTTCGATCAGCTGCGCCGACGCCTATATCAAGGCGATGGCCATCGGCGGAAAGTAAAACGAAAAAGACCTCGGGGATCCGAAATTCGGATACCTGGGGTCTTTTGTTTTACCTTATTTCGTCTTGAGATAAAGGATACCGATCGTCCCAAAACCGCAATGGCTTGAGATGACCGCGCCGGCCCGAGTCACGTGAATGCATTTCGGATTCACCATCTTGCCAAGCCTTGAAACGATGTAGTCGATCGCTTCTTCCCCAATTCCAGCATGGGTAACCATCACCACATCCTGATCGACGTGAGGCATATCGGCTTTGATGATCCCGAGCATCTCGTCATAGAAGGCTTCACTCCGTCCCCGCGGTTTCTTGTAGATGATAAGCTTGCCGTCCACCACTTTGAGAACCGGGTGGATATGAAGCAAGGTCCCCATCACTAAAGCCAGACTACTGCAGCGGCCACCTTTATTAAGGTAATCGAGGCGTTCGACTCCGAATTGGGCCGAGACCCGCGGAGCCATCTCGGCGATTGCCGCGGCGATTTCGGCCGCGGATTTCCCTTGGTCGCGTAACGCGCAAGCTTTGATCGCTAATAGACCGGAAGCGCTCGAAAGGTTTTGGCTATCGCAGGTGTAGACCCGACCGTCCGGGAACTCCGCCCCGGCGATATGAGAGGCTTGGACCGTCCCCGATAAGGAAGCGCCGATTCCCACGAAAACAACATCATAGCCTTTTTGGATCCAAGGCTCGTAAGCTTCTTTAAGCCGTTCCGGACCCACCGCTGCCGTCGCCGGAAGATGACCCGTCTTTTCGACGGAAGCGTAAATCTGATCCGGGGTGATTGTAACCCCATCGAGATAATCTTTGCCTTCGAGGTTCACAATGAGAGGAACAACCTGAATTTGATAATGTTTATAGTCTGCGGCCGTGAGGTCGATCGTCGAGTCAGAGAAGATGACAACAGGGTTCATAAGTTTTCCTCAATGGGGCTATTCTAAAAGAACGTATCTAGTCGTGCAAACTAGATGAAAAAACCACCCGTTCGGGAATTCTCGCAGGTGGTTATTCAAGTCTTCTATTTCGTGGAATCTTTGGGATCGGAAGGCTTTTCTTCCGGTTTCGGTTCGACGGGTTTCGTTTGAACCGGCTGATTCTCGACGGGTTTCGTTTCGGCTTGCGGAGCGGCCGCCGGAGCCTCCGGAGTCACCGGGGCGGGGGCTAACGCCATCACCGAATCATAGCTCCAATCCGGATGTAAGGTTTTAACCCGGGTGAGCGAGAGATTTAAGAGCTTCATTTCGCCCGCCTTTTGCTCTTCGGGGATCTTCTTAATTAATTTGTCGAGCTTATCAATCGCAAAATTGGTTTCGCTTTGATTACCGTCAAGCACGCCAGAAATCAGGATGTAGCACCGCGCGGTCACAACATCGGGAAGGGTCGCGAGGTATTTCCGCTGGTCGTTATTGCAGTTCTCGTCGTAATAGATTTTGCCATCGTCCCGCTTCAAGGTGAGAAGAACGATCGAAAGTTTCATCGCCATCGCTTCATCCTTGGTCGCCTGCGACACCTTTTCCGAGGTGTCGAGGGTCCGTTGGACGATCTTGATCGCTTCGATGTACTTATCGCGAAGAACCGCATCGTAGACGGCAAGGACATTTAAGGACCAGGTGAAATCGGTCACATCGTCATAGACCGGGGCGGGTAAAGGAGCCAAATGGTTATCGGCCCGATTGCGAGCGAGCAGCATTTGGTTATAGGCCAAACGGTTGATCGGCTTATTGAGAATCGTCATCCGGTAGCCATCGGTTTCGGCATCGAGGCGAGCCGGGAAAATATCATAAAGATAGACCATACCACCGACGGTCATGAAGATGATGCCGGCGAGATAGAGCCAACCAATGGCAGAACTGGTGCCATAGGTGTTCTTGTCGCGCTGGGCAAAGGCCATGATAATCACACAGGCAATAATCTCGAGCAAGAAGCCCAAAAGCGGGAAGACCATATAGGCGGAAAGCGAAGATTTCTTGACGTCTTTGGGAACCACTCGAGTCTCGCCAGTCAACCCTTCGAAGTTGGAGATGCCCAGCTTGAATTTGCCGTTAGGTTGTTTTTTGAAAGCTAAGCCAAACAAACACCACATCGAGATGGTGTAACCACCGGCTTTGGCACCGAGCAAATGCCCGAACTCGAGGAGCAGGGCATTGAAGATCACTGCCACGACCACCGAGAGAATCACCAAGAGAATCGGATTATGGATCCCCCAGGAATTCGCATCGGAAACAATGCCGCGGATCACTAAAAACCCGACCAGCATCGCTAGGGCGAACATCAAGACATAGACAATGAAGGCGGCAAAATCACTCTTTTTCATAAAAAGGCCTCCTTAGCGGATAAGCGAAGCATAAATCGCTTCGATATCCTTAGCCTCTAGTGACTGGGGGTAACAGCCAATCACACGTGTTCCGTTACCACTTGCTAGACGGACTAAGTTCGGCAGATCTTTTGAAGTTAATCCCACCTCTTCGAAGGTGGTCGGCATTCCGATCGATGCAAAGAACTTTCGCATCGCATCGATACCCATTATAGCAACTTGCGCCTCATCCGTCCCTTTAATCTTAAAGAGGGCTTTGGCCAAATGAGCGAATTTATAGGGCTCGCGCTTATAAACATACTCCGCCCAAGCCGGATAAAGAAGCGCAACGCCTGCGCCATGGGTGATATTGGGACGATAACCGCTCAAAGCATGTTCGAGGGGGTGGACGACAAACTGGAAGGGTTTACCTAATCCGGTCAAGCCATTATGGGATAAGGAAGAATCGAGCATTAAAGCCGCCCGGGCTTCGTAATCGTGCGGATCCTGTAAGGCTTTCTTTCCGGCGGCCATCGTGTTCTTCACGAGATCAAGGGCCCATTCATCGCAGAGTTGGAGCTCACCGCTTTGGGCAAAATAACGTTCGAGCGAATGCATCATGATATCGGCGATACCACACGCCGTCTGATAGGCGGGAACGCTATAGGTCAGTTCCGGATCTTCGATCGCGAAAAGTGGGCGGACCAAATCCGAATTGAAGCCTTGCTTAATTTGGAGGGTATCATCGGAAATAACACAAGAGTTCGAAAGTTCCGACCCGGCGGAAGCGATCGTCAAAATCACACCCACGGGTAGGCTCTTTTTCGGAACGACCTTGTGCAAATTGAAATCAAAAGGATCGCCATCGTAATAGACCCCAACCCCAATCGCTTTGGCGGTATCGATGACCGAACCTCCACCGACGGCTAAAATGCAATCGGCACCTTTATGCTTCGCGATGCCAACGCCTTCGGTGACAAGGGCCTTGCTCGGATTGGCCCGAACGCCCGAGATTTCGTCATGGGCAATTTTGGCTTCATCGAGATAACCGATCACCTTATCGTAGAGACCGCTCAGTTTAATTGAGGCGGAACCATAGACTAAAAGCACGTGCTTAAAGCCATAATCCTTGAAAAGAGCCCCCACTTTCGCTTCGGCCTCATGGCCAAAGACGATTTTGGTGGGAGAAACGAAATTGAAGTCGATCATTTGGCTTCTCCTTTCGACATCAAAATCAGGGTCGGTAATAACACGGTCTGCGATTTTTCAATGAAGGCGCTCATTTCACGTTGGAACTTGTCGGGCGTGACTTTCACGTCTTTGAAGCAATAACCGAATTCATCGGAAACGATCCGAGAATAACGGCGAGCCAAGGTCCGGCATTCTTCGAGCTTCAGTCCAAGGTTCTTTTTGTCAGCTGAGAAAATCTGGAGGAGTTTGCTCATGAGTTTCCCATAGATGAAATCATCGGGGAGATCGTGGGCGGCCGAGTTATAGGTCGAACGGAAAAAGACGAAGTTCTCTTTAGCGTAGTTAAGGAAGGCGTAGAGGGCTTCTTTCGTGGTTTTCGCTTTATCGAGTCCTTCGAGGTCTTCGTTGAGGAAGATGGCCGCGATCAGGTCATAGATATCCTGGTAGTGGTAATAAAAGGTCTGACGATGGCAATCGCACTTCTCGCAAAGGCTGGTAACGTTAATCTGCTCAAGCGGGAGCGAGAGCATCATCTCTTTTAAAGCGTATTTGAATTTTGCTTCAGTGGTCATGCCTCCTCCTTTCCGCGTTTGAGCAAGGCGTATTCTCGGGCAATCTCTGCTCCAACTCTGGCGTTATTAGTCACGAGATGGATGTTGGCTTCCAGCGATTTTCCGCCGGTGAGTTCAACGATTTTCTTGAGCAAGAACGGAGTGACATCCTTGCCTTTAATCCCTTCTTTTTCGGCTTCGGCGACCGCATCATCGACGATCTTATCGATGTAGTCATGCGGTAAGGCGTATTCCGAAGGAATCGGATTTGAGATGAGGATACCACCACTCAAATGTAAGTCACGCTTTGCTTTAATAATGGCGGCTGCTTCTTTCGGATTATGGAAGACGGCATCGACCGGATCCGAAGAAGAAACGCTGTAGAAATTGGCGAAGGTTGCCGCCCCGTTACTAAGGACAGTTACTCCTTCGGTCTCCAAATATTCGAGAGTCTTTTTAATATCAAGAATTGCTTTCGCACCCGAGCAAACAACGGTGACCGGGGTCTCGCCTAATTCCTTTAAATCGCGCGAAACGTCCCAAGTCGTTTCAGCCCCGCGGTGAACTCCGCCAATCCCACCGGTCACAAAGACTTCGATGCCCGCCATCGCTGCGCAAAGCATCGTCGCCGAAACCGTAGTCGCGCCCCAAAGCTTCTTCGCCACCACAATCGGCAGATCGCGTTTGCTGACTTTGGTGATGCCTTGGCGTTTGCCAAAGACTTCAATCTCCTCAGGAGTCATGCCGATCGTGATCTCGCCATCGATGATACCGATCGTCGCCGGAATCGCTCCGTTCTCACGGACCGTCTTTTCAACGAGCATCGCCGTTTGGACGTTCCGAGGATAAGGCATCCCATGGGAAATGATGGTGCTTTCTAGCGCCACAACGGGTTGCCCCGCCTTTAAAGCCTTGGCCACTTCGGGATTAATTCTCATTGATACGTCCTCCTGAGCTTTTGCTCGCTATTTTCCGAATTCCCCAATCCACGAGGAAATAGAAACCCGAACAAATCGATATGATGGTAAAGGCCACAAGGGAGAAACTCCACTTGAGGTTTTGCCAAGAAAGATTAAGCAACTTAATATTAGGCACAAAATAGTCGGCAACAAAGAAGCAAATGCCAAGGAGCAGCATCCCGATGAAGAGAACGGTCCGATAAGAATTGAAGGGCAAGCAGACCCGGAAGAGGACCACAAACGAGACGGCGGTGAAGCAGATGACCGCTAGTAAAACTGCAGCGTGGGTAATGGCTTCACGATCCGTGGCCATGCAGAAACTGCTCGACCAGAAATAACTGATGAGATAAGTCAGGACAACCGCTAAGATCTCGGTGAGACCGGCCGGCAAAGCTTTGACCAAAATATTCCCCAAGAAAGAGCCTTGAAGTCGTTCTTTGGAAGGCTGGAGCGCCAGGAAGAAGGCGGCAACGCCGATAGATATCCCTTCCCAAACTAGCATGTTCTGAGTGGTGAAAGGATAAGCGATCTGGCCCGACCATTGGGTGATAAGAAAGATCACGCTGAGGGTCATGGCAAAGAGGGTTTTGCTCAAGAACAAAGAGCAAGTCCGTTGAAGGTTGTTGATGACCCGACGCCCTTGATCGACCACGTCCGGAAGTTTCGAAAAATCATTGTCTAAGGAGACAAGGTAGGAGACGTTGCGGGCGGCTTCGGAACCGGAGGCCATCGCGATTGAACAATCGGCGCTCTTTAAGGCGAGGATATCGTTCACGCCATCGCCCGTCATCGCGACGGTGTGGCCTTGCTTCTTATACGCGTTAATTAAGACTTCCTTCTGTTCAGGGGTGACCCGGCCAAAGACGGTGTGATCCTTGCTTAAGACTTCGAGTTCAGCATCGCTCTTGCCATTGCAGTTCACATAGTTCGCCCCTTCCGGGACCCCCACTTTGACCGCGATTTGGGAAACGGTGATCGGGTTATCGCCCGAAATCACCCGAATCTGAACGCCATTATCCTTGAACCAAGCGATGTTGCGGGCCGCATCTTCTTTAATATGATCGCTTAAGGAAACAAGGGCGATGAGTTCAAAGGTCCCGCTGATCTTGCCCTCGCTAATCTGAGTTTTGTTGAAATAAAGGCCGAGGACCCGGAAGCCGCCTTTGGTGAGGTTATCGAGTTTGGTCTCGCCTTCCTTGTTCTCTTTAGCTTTCACGAAGCCGGGAGCTCCTAAGACATAAGTCCCTTCTTTAAAGCTTGCGGCCGAATATTTAAGCGCACTGTCGAAGCAGATAAACGATATCACGTCCCCGTTATTTCCATTGGGGTAGTATTTTTTGATAGCCATCGCGGTCGCGTTAGCGTCCCCGGTCCCATAGACAATCCCTTGGAGGGCCCGATCAATTTGTTCATCGGTGAAATCCGAAACGGGATAGATGTGTTCGACGTTCATCGAACCATCGGTGAGAGTTCCGGTCTTGTCAAGGCAAAGAACATCGACCCGGGCGAGCATCTCAATGCAGTAAAGTTCCTGAACCAGCATCCGTTTCCGGGCTAACAAGATAACCCCCACTGCCAAAGTGAGTGAGGTCAATAAATACATCCCAGCCGGAATCATCGCGACCAAGGACCCGGAAGTCGACTTGATGAAATCGGTATAAGACTTCGGATTGGAGAGATCGGATTTGGCGACCCACGTAATCGTCATGGTGACGCCCAGAACAATCGTGATAATACCAGCGAAAACCAAGATGCGGTTGATCGCGGTTTTGATTTCGGATTTCGGGCGGCGGAACGAGCTAGCCTTACTTTCGATGGTTTCAGCGTAGTTGGCCGATCCGACTTTCTCGACCCGGACTCGGCAATGGCCTTTGGTCAAAAAGGAGCCGGAAAGAACATGATCATTCATAGATTTCTCGACCGCGACCGATTCACCCGTCAATAAGCTTTCGTCGCAATGGCAACTCCCATCGACCAAGACGGCGTCGCTGCAAATCTGATCGCCGGCATCGAGTTGAAGGATATCGCCCAGCACCACCTCATCAACTGGCAAGGAAAGAACGGTTCCGTTTCGAACAATCTTAGCTTTCGGATCAGTGACCAAACGCAACTTATCGACCAAGTGACGGGCGTGGATATCTTGGATTAATCCAATCGTCATATTGGCCAGCAAAATGACCATAAAGAAATAGGAAGTCGGAGCCAAATGCCCGAAGAGCATCGCGATAAAGATCGCGACAAGAAGGACGTTAAAGAAGTTGAAGACGTTATCGAAAATGATCTGGGCATAGGACTTGGTCGGATGCTGTTTGGTTTTGTTATAGAGGCCTTCATCCTTACGCGCTTTGGCCTGCTCTGGGGTGAGACCAACATTAAAGTCCACATCAAAACGCGGCGCGTCCGCGATCTTTTCTTCTAAGGTTTTGTGGCTGAGTGGCAATTTCATGATCACTCACTCCGTAAGCACTCGACCGGATCTTTTTTCGCGGCGATTCTCGAAGGAATGAAGCCGCTGACGAAAGCCAAAAGGATCGACAAGGCCAAAAGGATGAGGGCGTGCCACGGATTAAGTTGGGCGATGCTATTCAGATTGTTTTTGGGATAAAGATGATCAAGGATCTGGTTGATGGGGATACAGGCAAGATAGGTGCAGCCGATGCCGATGAGGCCAGCCACAAAGCCGGTGATGATACATTCGGCTTCAAAGAGACGACCGACATCGACCTTGCGGGCGCCACAAGCCCGGAGAACGCCGATTTCTTTGGTCCGTTCGATCACGGAGACATAAGTGATAATCGCGGTCATGACGGAGGAGACGACAAGCGAGATTGAGGCGAAGACGATGAGGACGGCCGAGATCACATCGATCATGGTTCCTAAGGACGAGGTGAAGGTGTTCATGACGTCGGTGTAGACGATCTGATCATCGGGGTTGGTGACTCCATCGTTATAGGCATCAAGGTAGGCCCGTAAATTGTTCTTTGTCGTTAACGAAGCCGGGAAAATGAGAATCGAAGAGACCACCGCATAGGACGAATAATAAGCTAAACAGGTCAAAATCCCTGAATTGTAGAAATCTGGGGTGCCTAATAAAGCGAGCCAAGTCGAATAGTCATCCGGCTGGGGGGCATTCGCGGTATCGAAAGAGACCCCAGTCGCGTGGCACATCGAAAGATAACCGCCCGCCGAGGTGTAGTAACCGAGATAATCGTATGACAAGAAGAAACGGTAGACTCCATTGAACGCGCCGAGCAAAGCGGTCGAAGATAGATCGGAGGTTTTCCCGCTCAAGGTTTGAAGCATCTCAGTGGTATTGGCCTGGAGAAGGGCGATGCCATCGTCGCTCGCGGTCGAACCATCCGTTTTGTAGAGTCTGGGGATGTAATAGTTCTCCTTTTGGAGTTGGGCCAACTTGTAACCGGCTTGTCCCTGTTCCGAATCTTTGGCCATGATGTCTTTTAAGGACGAAAGGTAACCAATCGAAGAAGGCATTAACGAGATATAGCTATCGGGAGAAGGACGGAGAACCCCGACGATTTTGGTAGTAATCGGGTGATACGTGGCATCGTCATTCCAGCAACTTTCATTAGAGGAGGGGCCTTCATAACAAGAAATCGTTTTGGTCCCGGCGACTTTGGTGAAATCCATTTCGGCCGCGGTACCCGGGGCAAGGGCAACCTTATTGGCCGTATCGCTCGGGTCATAGGTCTTCAAGGTCCAACTATCAAAATCGCGAGTCACCGGGGCGTTCGTATTGACCTGGTAATAGTCGGAATTCCGGTAGCATTTGTAGGTCTTGTAAGTCGAATCGCTGGCGCCGTCATAGACAATGTCGGAGAAGGCGATGGTTTCGCCATGGGTGGTCGTATCGCTAGCGAGGATCCCAACCCGTTTCAAAGTCGAAAGGTCGACTTGGTTGTACTTATCGACGATCAAAACCATCTCATCGGCCGCCGCGGGAGCCCGCCCATAAATCACATCGTACTTATCATCGGCGAAGATCTCGTGCATCACCGTGGTCGGCAAAGAGGTCGCAGAAGAAACCAAACTCGACATGGAACCCGCTGACTTGTATTGGTTGATTTTGAGAATCGAATCCTTCGAGCCATCGTTGGTCAAGAAATGGAAATCGAGACCATCGCGGTTATAGATGATATCGGAGGCCAAACCCGCATGAGCCTTGTCCCCAGAATTCGGAAGGCATTTGCTGATGTAATCAAAGTAGGTTTGATCGTATTTATTCCGATGGGTGATATAGGCGTTGGCCGAGTCATCATAAATATGAACGTCGGTCTTATCGGGGAAGGGGGTGTCGTTGTTGACGTAGGCCGAAGTGTAGTTATAGATGGTCGGAGCCACCACAATCGGAACCGATCCCGCCACATCGGTTTCAACGTTATCGACATAGAGGGTAAAACCGTTACGAGTCGCTAAAACGAGGGCGACACCGATGATGCCAAAGGAGCAAGCGACTGCCGTTAAGATGGTCCGGCCTTTCTTAGTGAGAACGTTCCGGAAGGACGATTTCAAAGCCGTCCAAAAGGACATTGAGGTTTTCTTTTGATCGACCCGAGCCGATCCGGCTGGGGTGGGCGCGGAGGTTTCGTGTTTCGGAGCGAGTGTCATTTCAATCGCCGGGGCGCCCGAACGATTGGTATCGCTAATGACGTCGCCATCTTTCATCTCGACGATCCGATCGGAATATTGTTTGGCGAGCTCCCGGTTATGAGTAACCATGATGACGCAACGTTCTTTGCCGACTTCTTGAATCAGATTGAGAACCTGGACCGAAGTTTTGCTATCGAGGGCACCGGTCGGTTCGTCGGCCAAAATAATGTCGGGGTCATTGACGAGAGCCCGGGCAATCGCGACTCGCTGCATCTGGCCGCCGGAAAGTTGAGAAGGTTTTTTATCAAGAATATCGCCTAAGCCCACTTTTTCGAGGACGGTTTTGGCTTTAGCGGTTCGTTCTTGATGGTTCGCCCCGTTGAGGGTCAACGAAATCTCAACGTTTTGAATTACGGTGAAATGGGGAATGAGATTGTAGGACTGAAAAACGAAGCCGATCCGTTTATTGCGGTAGCCGTCCCAATCGCGGTCCTTGAAGTCTTTGGTCGAACGGCCGTTGATGAGCAGATCGCCCGAAGTGTAATGGTCTAAACCCCCGATGATGTTGAGCAAGGTGGTCTTGCCACAACCGGACGGACCCAAAATAGCAATGAACCCTTTATCAGGGAACGTTAAATTAATGTCATTTAATGCCGAAAACGGCTTTTTATCGACCAAGTAATCTTTGTGGATGTGACGAAGCTCTAACATGAAAAACCCGTCCTTTAATATACCATATTAAAGTGCACTTTCTATCATTTAAATTTCACCTTTTTTATACACCGACAAAAAAGCAAGAGACCATCGAATAAAATCATCTTTATATGATTTTAGAAAGCGAAATCTTCGCTGGTGCCAACTTTGAAATCGTTATAGACGATTTTGTTGCCAGAAAAAGAGGAGAGGGTGGAGTCAAACTAATGTGGACCCCATGTCAAGGACACATTAAGAAAAAGCCTTTGGGACTAGAGGATGGCTGCCGGCCGGCAGCCATCCTTTTCGTTTATTAGGGCGGGAAGCCTGATCGGCTTGGCGAGGAGATATTCCCGGAATTCCGAAGGTGTCATCTTGCCGAGCCCCACCTGCGGCCTGTCGTTGTTGTAATAATCGATGTACGACGACATCTCCTCCAGGACTTCTTGGAATGACGAGCATCTGCGGAGCGAAAGCTCGTCCTTGGCGTGCCCGAAGAAGGACTCCATCGGCGCGTTGTCCCAGCAGTTCCCCCTGCGCGACATCGACTGGGCGATGCCCGCGTCCGAGAGGAATTTGATGTAGGCGTACGAGGTGTAATGGCATCCCTGGTCGGAATGGATGAGGACCGTCTGCGGGAGCCATTTCGCCGAGTCGAGCCTCCGGAGCATCTCGATGACGAACTCGAGCCCGAGCGACTCCGACAGCGTCCAGGCGACGATCTCGTTGGTGGACGCGTCCTTCAGGGCGGAGAGGAAGCAAAGCCTCTCCAGATGCGGGCCGTAATGGATGTAGCTGATGTCGGTCAGGAGATGCTCTCCGGGCCTCCCGACGGCGAACTGGCGGTTGAGCTTGTTCGAGAACGTCGTGTTGGATTGGATCGCTTTTGCTATCTTCTTGAGCGGGTTCGGCCTCCTCGCCGGGCATTCGAGCCCGTATTTCCCCATGAGCCTTTTCACCTTCTTCCTGTTCATCGCGACGCCGAAGAGCCTCGGCATCATCATCGATATCGTCCTCGACCCCTTGGGCCTGCCCTTGTATCCGAAGGCCTCCTTGACCAGCAGGAAATCGGCGTAGTCGCGCGACTCGCGGGCGGACGCGGCGGGGCTTTCCTTCCTCGCGGCGTAGGAGTAGTAGCCGGACCGGGAGACGCCCGCCTGGCTGCACATCCACGATATGTCGAGCCGGAGCGTCCCCGCGTATTTTTGAGCGGCCCTGTATACGATCTCTAGCTTTTCGGAGACGGGGATTTTTTCGGCTGGTGACGTCGCACCAGCCTCCGTATTTGGCGGAGGAAGTCGTTCTCCTGCGACAGCATCTCGATCTGCGCCTTCTGCCTGGCGATGATCTCTTTGTCGGAGAGGCCCTTCTTCGATGCCCATCCCCTTTTGTCGGAGGTGACGGGCCTGGATCTCTTGTATTTCGTGAGCCAGTTGCCGAGGGCGTTGCGTATCCTCGTGTGCCCGAGCGCGGCCACGTCGAAGCCGGCGTCCGCGAAGATCTTGACGCGCGGCTCCCCTTTGAGGTAGGCATTGATCGCGTCTATTTTGAACTGCTCGGCGAACTGGATCGACCTGTCGGTCGCGAGCCTGACATTGGGGTTCGCGTTCAGCGCGGCGACCTGATCCGGGGTGAATGCCTTCTTGGCCATAAAGAAAACCTCCGTTGCCTTAATGGTAATCGGAGGTCATCAATCAGCCTAGGGCTTTTTTATTAACTGTCCGAATTACAGGGTCCAGTTTA
>Ga0183098_10272_pt1 | contig 146075 bp, 95 predicted proteins | sample BioMet9_FD_128884 | JGI IMG/M metagenome (GOLD analysis project Ga0183098, IMG submission 128884) | Microbial communities from bioreactor (seeded with sewage sludge) at Lawrence Berkeley National Lab, California, USA - Biofuel... | ecosystem: Engineered > Bioreactor > Anaerobic > Unclassified ...
ATAGCGATGAATCGGGGGTGGAAGGCGACCCTCGCCCCCGGCGCCGCTGGGTGCAGCCGGGCAAGCCGCGCACCGTGCCCTATTTGGGCGATCACATTCGGGAAAATGTCATTGGAGCCGTCGCTCCGCAAACCGGCGAATTATTCGCTCTCACCGTCGATGGTGTCGACGGGGACGTGTTCCAATTCTTCTTGGACGAAATGGCCAAAGCCATTCCCCCAAAAGAAGGCAGACGAGATATCCTGATCCTCGACAACGCCTCCTGGCACAAGGGGACGAAGGTCAACTGGCACCACTTTGAACCCAAATACCTTCCGGCCTACTCGCCCGATTTCAATCCCATCGAGCGGTTGTGGCTTCGGCTTAAGGCTGATTGGTTTTGGGATTTTATTGCACGAACTCCCGAAGAACTGACCGACCGCCTCTGCACAGCCCTCAAATCCTTCATCGACGACCCCGCCAAAACCGCTTCCATCTGCTCTATCCGGAAATAACTTCCGAGATCCACTCTATCTTCAACAGTATTACTGATTGCAGCTTATCAGGCTGTTGGTGTTCTTTTTATTGCAGTTGTTGGGAATCTCCGACTGGCGCTTAGTGGAGCAGCCGTGTATTGTGGACCGGCTTTTGCGTTTGGTGGTGTGACATTTCCATTTATTGCAATGACACTGGGAGGAAAAATATGGAGCACAATTCTGCCACTGCCATATTTCCTGGAAATAGTAGTTGATCAGGCTGTGAGAGGGAGCCCCTGTCAATTTGACATCAAAGATTTAGTGGCTTTACTCGTGTTCATACTGATCGGAATTACAGCAGCCTTTATTCGGTTAAAGTATGTACTAATTAATCCGTATTTTTGGAAAAAAGCATGAGACGTATCCTAGAAATATGTCGAGAGGAGCTAAAAAGAATCTTCAGTGACCCTGGCAGTGTTTTGCTGCTGTTCGTAGCAATATTCTTGTATTCATTCTTTTATCCAATGCCGTACGAGCGAAATGTGATGAAGAAAATTCCAATCGCGTTGCTTGATTTGGATAACACATCGTTGAGCCGTCAACTAGATCGAATGGTTGATTCAACAGAAGAGGTTGACGTAACCCGAAGACCACGAAATTTTGAGGAGGCTCAAAAGTTGTTCTATAGTCGTGAAGTATATGGACTAATTGTCATTCCGGAAGGATTTTCGAGAAAGATTAATCGTCAGATCCAAGCAACCATCTCGCTATATTCTGACGCGAGTTATTTTTTGATTAATCGACAAGTTCGGGGTGGTGTAGCACGAGCTGTAGGCACTTTGTCTGCGGGTGTCGAAATCAAACATCTGGAAGCTACAGGAATGAATTTCCACACTGCTGCTGTTGTTCGTAGTCCAATTCAGTTAGTCTCGACTGCCTTGGGAAATCCCGCTGGCAGTTATACAGCTTACGTTGTACCGGCAGTTTTCGTCTTGATTTTGCAACAAACATTGCTTGCTGGCATTTGCATGTTGGCGGGTGCTCCAAGTAAATTGATGAGACGTTCAACTGATGGAGTCATTGAAATTGTAATCGGGAAAACATTTTCATACATACTCCTATATCTCGTATATTCTTGCTATTATTTTATCATTGTTCCGCGTATTTATGGATTCAGGCAGGTAGGAGATCCGCTGATCCTACTTATTTTTATCATTCCATTTCTTCTTTCTGTGATTTTTCTGGCATTAGGTCTGGCAAGCTTTTCTCCAGACCGAGAAGTACCTATGATGATGGTCGTGTTTAGTTCCTTGATTTGTGTATTTCTCAGCGGTTTTTCGTGGCCACAAGATGCATTTCCTAGTTGGGTTCGGATCATTTCATGGATTGTTCCTTCAACAGCAGGGATTAACGGAATACTGCGGATCAATCAAATGGGGGCCGGATTATCTGATGTAATTGGCGAGTGGCTTGTGTTGTGTGGGCTTGTCTGTGTGTTTTTCCCATTTGCTTGCTGGGGTGAAACAAGGCTTCGAAGACGACTTCCCTTTTCGCAAACCTAAAACTAAATAATTTGAATCTATGCATTATATTGTCTTCAAGCTACCGCTTTCCCTGGCGCTGAGTGGAATAATACTAATGGTTTCGTTACAGTCAGGAAAATCTGCACAAACGGCCACAAATTCAAATTACATCAATTCTGTTAAAGCATACTCATTAAACAATGTAATACGGGAAAACGAAAATCTGGATTCTGCCTGGAAAATTGCTGTCAAAGAAAGTCATAGACTTAAGGCTAGTCACAAAATTGTTTCTTCGGCACGAGAAATGGTTTCGGTGGCAAAATCATCTTATTTTCCATCATTGATTGGAGAAGGAGCGTATTTTAAGCTCGATAATACTCCAACGATACCTTTTACCTTGCCTTCGGGAAATGATATGAACATACCTCTTCGTGATGATTTGACTACTGCGGCAGGAACTATCGAAGTCCCCATTTACACAGGCGGACGTTTAACTCAAAATTTACGAGCATCAAAATCCAGTTTGAGTGCGGCTGAATTTGATGAAAAGAAGGACATTTTGGATGTAAAAATCAATGTTGCCGATGCCTATGTAAAAGTGTTGCGCGCACGTCGTGGAGTTGAAATATCAGAAAGTAGTGTCAATGCCCTTCAATCTCACTGGCTAAACGTTTCCAACTATTATTTCAACCAGCTCGTTGCAAAGAATGATTTGCTTGCCTCTCAAGTCTCATTAGCTGACGCACAACAACGTTTACTTCAAATTCAAAATGCTTTGGATCTTGCTAATGCAAACTACAACCGGCTCTTAGGAAGAACATTTACAAATAATGTCTCAATTGAAGAACTATCCGTTCCTGAAACTACCAATTTTGATTTTGAACAGCTCTCTACCACAGCCTTGAAAACCAGACCTGAATTGGCTGCTCTCTCCTATGAAAGTCAAGCACTCCGACATCAGGCACAAGCTGTTCGAGCAGAGAAGTATCCTCAAATTGGAGCAAGAGGCGGAGTCTTTTGGGCTAATGATACAATTTTTGAACGGGACTATGGCGTCGGTGCTGGAGTAGTCGCAAAATGGAACATCTTTGACTTTGGACTTATCCGACATAAAGCTTCCGCAATCGACGAGAAAGCGGAATCAATTAATGCAATCCGTGAAGATACAACTGCAAACATAAGACTTGAAGTGCGTCAGGTCTGGCTTGAAGTAAATGAAGCTTCCAAACGAATTGGTGTTACACGCAAAGCACTTGAACTGGCTGATGAGAACTACCGCATTTCTCAGGAACGCTATCAAAATCATACTGGAACAAATACCGAGGTTCTTGATTCTGAGACTTTGCGCATTCGCAGCCTTGCAAACTATTATAATGCTGTTTACGACACCGTGTTTGCGATGTTACGAATGCGCCGTACAGTCGGAGACCTGTGATGAGAATAACGGTAACCGTTCGTTTAAGACTTTAAATTCCCTAAAATTTCTTTGACTGAAAAGTATCTAGTATCTAACTGCCATGAATAGAGTGCGTATAACGCGACACAAACGCCTTTATTTCAATATATTACACAAAACTATTCGTTCGCTTTTCTTCGCAGGTAGATACTAGTGTGTGGAACACTACATATTTGATCCAGAGCTCTACAATTTTATGTTTGAAGACCTTGCCATAAAATTTGAGGAATGAGCAGCACGGGTGAGGTGATTGGGCTATGGATATATTGTTTTGTTTTCGTTAGAGGATGTCTTGTTTCTATTATCTTTATTCTATCCTCCCCCGCTCCAAGGGGGGCACTTTTCTAGGGTAAAACCAAAAACTGGCAATAACAGCCAGGCTGCGCCGGGAAACCACTTTGACACTTGCGTAGTCATTGCCACTATGGCGAATAGTATGCATCCGGATTATATTTGCCCCTTAATCTTTTATCAGCCCCCCCATTTATCCCTTGTCCATTTTGGAGAGATCAGGCCAAGAGTAATCCAACTTCTAAAATTAAAATGCCTTTCAATACTCACCGTAAGACAAGATAATTCTAGAGAATAATTATTTTTGACAAACTGAGCTGATTCAAATACAAAGTCATAATTCTGCAAATTCATAAAAATTGGAGACTAAGTGGGATTTTTAAAATGCAGTTCTTAAAGAGACATTCAAAAACAATATTTCAAGGTTTTTACAAAAAAATTTCGAGATCAAGAAAAGCCTTGTTCAAATCAAAAAAACAGCAAACGGATTTTTATATGTGGGAAGAATTAACGAGTTTTTTTACCAGGACACTTATTGGGTTTGAAAACAAAGCATTGATACCGCTCGTGCTTTTCTGTCTCTGTATTTCCAGTTACGCCGGTAGCTACGGTGATTTCAGCTACTATGTCAATAGAACTAATATCATTATAACACAATACAGTGGCACTGGTGGCTCAGTAACCATTCCCTCTGCCATTCCTAGTGTTGGACCAGTCACTGAAATCGGTGATTGCGCGTTCTGTTTCTGCACATCCCTGACAAGCATCATTATTCCTAACAGCGTCACCAAAATTAGAATCGAAGCGTTCTTGCACTGCACCAGCCTTACAAATGTAATCATGGGGAACAGCATTACTAGCATTGAAGGCAGAGCGTTCGAGATGTGCGCCAACCTGAAAAATATCACCATTCCCAATGGCGTTACCAACATCGCAATTAGTGCATTCAAGGACTGTAACAGCCTGACAAATATAACAGTTAATCCCACTAATTCAGTGTATTCCAGTTTGAATGGAGTTCTACTTAACAAGAGTCAAAACGTTCTGATTCAATGTCCCGGGGGAATGCTGGGTTCTTGCACCATTCCAAACTGCGTCAATAGCATCGGAGACTATGCATTCCAAGACTGCACCAGCCTGACAAACATCTCAATCTCCGATAGCGTCACCAACATTGGATGCAACGCCTTCAGAGGCTGCACCAATCTGACCAAAGTAACCATTCCCAATAGTGTTACCATCATCGGAGACAACGTGTTTCATGGCTGTACTAACCTGGCAAACGCTATCATTGGAAACAGTGTTACTAGCATCAGTGATTACACGTTCTACGGCTGCATCAGCCTGACAAACATCTCAATGTCTGATAGCGTCACTAGCATAGAAAACTACGTGTTCCAGGATTGTACTAGCTTAACAAGTATTACAATTCCCAACTGCGTCACTAGCATCGGATACTGTGCGTTCCAAGACTGCACCAGCCTGACAAACATCTCAATTTCCGATAGCGTCACCAGGATCGGATACGCTGCATTCATTTGGTGTACCAACCTAACGAGCGTGACTATACCAAGCAGCGTTACAAGTATTGGATGCGAAACGTTTAGAGCATGTACCAGCCTTACTAGTGCCTACTTTTATGGAAACGCGCCTTCAACTCTTGGTTATTTCGCATTTGCTGACACAGCCACTAATTTCACAATCTATTATCCTTCCACCGCCACTGGGTGGAGCACCCCCACATGGTATGGGTATCCGGCCTATCCAATTATTCCAAACGCAGTTCCACAGTTCGCCGCACTTGATGCAACCAATTTCTTTGTAAATCCAGGAACTACAGTTTTGGTAACTAATACGGCTACCGATTCGGATTTACCTACTCAGACATTGACTTACACATTGATCACTAGTCCAATTGGCTCATCATTAAATTCCAATGTTTTCATCTGGTATCCTACTATGTCTCAGGCAGGAACAACGAATCTGATAACAATTGTTGTGACAGACAATGGAACACCATCCCTTAGCGCCACACAGACGTTCACAGTGACAGTTAACAAAACGATAACTCCCAAGGTCGCTTCGTTTAAGCTCGTATCTGGCGTGCCCACTCTAACAATTGATGAAGCAATGGGTTCCAGTTACGTGATAGAAACATCCACCAATCTTGTTGACTGGCAAGTGACAAGAACGAACACCTCAAGTTTGACGACTTGGTCAGATACAAATTCTCAAGCCCCATTCAAATTCTATCGATTTCGGGTTCCATAGGCGAGGTTATAGAAAGAAATTATTCGTATAGACTTTATAAATGTCTGCTACTAAAAAAAGCAAAACCCAACAATCTGCCCGGTTGCGGTGCAGATCATCTCGCCTTGCACGGCAAGGACTCTTTTAGAGCACAACAAACTTGGCTTTCTCAACTCTTGGAAAAACATCCTAGAAGTCATCTCATAAATACCTTGTAAATAAGAGAGCAGCGGCGAGATGAACGAGGCCTTGAAAGTTTTCGGCATGATATTCATAGCGCACCACCAGACGACGGAAATTAAAAAGCCATGCCCACAGGCGCTCCACTTTCCAGCGGCGAACATACCGGCGCAGCGGACGTCCATCCTGCGTGGGAACACGACGGCTCTGGCGATTGGGAGAGATCATTTCAATGCCGTAGCTTTTCATCAAACTCTCGTCGAGTTTGTCACTGTCATACGCCTTGTCTCCAATCAAGCGCTCTGGCACCTCCTTGACCACTCGCTCATCCAACGTGGCTTCCACCAGCTTCACTTCAGCCGGCGAAGCGCTTTCTGTCCGCAGGGCGATAGGAAGACCATGGCCGTCTGTAATGCCCATGATTTTGGTGCCTTTGCCACGCTTGGTTTTGCCGACTTGGAGCCCCCTTTTTTGGCCGGAACAAACGTCCCGTCCACAAAGCATTCTTTAAGGTCGATTCCCCCGGCTTCCCTGAGGTGCTTGGCCAGGGTGAGGAGGATCTTTTCGATCACTCCGGAGCGCACCCAGTTCTGGAAGCGCCGATGTGCGGTTTGGTATGGGCCATACCGGGATGGCAGGTCCTGCCATGGGGCTCCGGTGCGCAAGATCCAGAGCACGCCATTAAAGACTTTGCGCCGGTCACTCCACGGGCGACCGCGTCCATCAGGACGCACCGGATCGGTGGGCAGAATGGGCTCAATGAGATTCCACTGTTGGTCTGTCAAATCCATCCCTATCTACTTATACACCTTTTTTAAAAGTACAAGGCAAATTTTGCCTAGTCATCACTCGGAATGTTTATGAGATGGCTTCTAGTAATTTCAATATGATAATCCCCCATGTAAGATATTTATAAAGAATTGTCCTAAAAGCAGGTTCTGCATAGAATAAAAAGACCATCCGATGAAATTCCTGAAAATGCACTTATGGGCTTGGAACCCCACGTTTGCAAGCCCATAAGAACTCAGATTTAAGATATAAATTATTTAATTATTAATAAATAAGTAATATTAAATAATTTATTATCCTTACTTTCAAGAAACATTTCATCAACCAGAGTTGTCAATCTTGTGAACTTGTTAGTAATTGTTACATCCGCCGCATTGGCATGTTTCTTCGCAGCTAAAAGTGACTATATCACGAGATGATTGCTTTTGGGTACGCTTCATGACTTTATTGAAGGGAATAAAGCCTGGTTTTAATTTTAGTTTTAATTTCAATCTTATTCACCTCCTTCCGCTGATGAAAAATTAAGAATTCTCCTACCGATCAAGGTAACAAGAAAACTAGTCAAACCTTTCTCATCTATATCAAATTCGTCGAGGATCGACTTGATGGTGAAGGAAGGGCAACTAATAAGGTGTTTTATAAGCCTGGTGCCATCTACATCAAGAAAGACAAAATTTCTTTCGTTAAAAACTACGCTACCAAAAGCCTCTTCTCTTACCGAGACGTCATGAGAAAAAGATAAGATCGAATCAAGTGAAGGTTTAGCCTTAATGAGCGCCCCTTTAATCGGTTCGTAAGCGCTAGGACTAAGGGGTTTTGTCATATAAGGATCTTTACCGTTAATTGAACCGCTTTCTGACAAAGCGGCGACCCTACAACCACCGCCACAATCATCAACGATAGTGCAATTGAGACAATCCTCAGGGAGGAGGTTTGGGGCTGACCAACTGGCTAGATTTTTCCACACTGTTTGCCACCCGTCTGTTATTAAGTTGCCATAGGTTTTAGTTGCTAAAATGCAAGGACGAACATCTCCGTTCGAAGATATGGCAACGTCACTAATACCTGCAGCACAGCTTCTGTTATTCAGAAATTGGGAAAAGCGTGTTCTTTCCGCTTGAGTGAACATACAGTGAACAATTGGTTCCAGCACATCGACGTTCATTCCTTGTTGTTTTACCCAGAGTAGGTCATCAAGAACCTTTTTTACTTGTTCAGGCTTCAATAAGAGATCGGAATGCTCTTTGGCCAGTGGACATGGCAACACGGGTGTTGCGGAAAAAGTCTTCACACCAAGATCTTTAGTATATATCGCTGTCTGACGCACTCTATTCCAGTTATAGGAAGTTACAACCATATTTATAGATAAACTAAGGCCAGATTTGGCTAATCTTGCGATGGCCGCTGACGTAAAACTATGAGTATCTGAATTAGCCATCCTATTATGAATGCTAGGCTTATCACACAATAATGAAACTAAGAGAAAGTCCACCCCCACATCTTTGAGATGAAAAATATCATCATTGGTGATTAAGGAACCATTTGTGTTTACCACTGTTTTCATTCCTCCATTTTTAGCAATTTCTATTAAGTCGAAGAGAACGTCTCGTCTTAGAAATGGTTCTCCCCCAGTGAAAGAAACGGTTCTAACTTCATTAACAATAAGGATATCTAATAAGATTCGAAAATGATCAAAACTTTTCTCGTGCAAATCAGAGGATAACCGCAGACCAGTTTGGAGATACCTCCAATAATTGTAGCAGTGTTTACACGTATTGTTACATGCATTGGTTATTTCAAGTTGGGCAGACAATGGACTTTTTAACCTATACATTGAATATCCTTCTCTTATTATTAAGAATAATCTATAATATATAACCACTGTTGAGGTCAACAACATTGTGGAGTAGCACGACAAATAGGGTATGATTAAAAAAGGGTGAGGCTCAGCAATCATTCTCGATCTCTGGAGCCACCCTTGAAGCCAGTCTGGCAGTGAGCGCACTCCAAATGGCACTAAAACAGCGCCATCCACCCGCGGGAATGATCCACCACTCAGACCGGGGCATCCAATACGCCAGCAGTCAATACCTGGAAATATTGAAACAATCCCGATTGCAACCAAGCATGAGCCGCCCCGGTAATCCTTATGACAACGCCGCGATGGAAAGCTTCAACGCCACCTACAAACGCGAATGCGTGGGACTGGCACAGAAGAATGGAGGCTACGCCACTCGGGAAGAAGCCCAAGCTGAACTCTTTGAATACATCGAACTCTGCTACAACCGGGTACGACTCCACAGCGCCCTGGGCTACAAATCCCCTGTGGACTTTGAAACACAATTAAACTAAAACAATCCCATGCCCCCTCTCTCAGGGTGTCCATCAAACCGGGGCAAGACCACCGCCCATACCCCGGCACCCCACCCACAATCCATTTTCGCGGCCATTACCCGCCTTTGGCGTTTATTGAATAGAGATATACTGGCCGCGTCCCGCTTCGCGGTAGTCACCCTGCCGATCTGCTGATCGGGGCACGGCCCTTCTGGCCGTTCGCCTTTTTGTCTATTTGTTTTCTGGTCTGTGTTTGCTTCGCCGTCGCTTTCTTTACGCCCTCGCTGGCCCGCTTGCTGCGCATCAGGGGGCCGACGCCTTCCCTGGAGGGAACCCTGGCTGGCCGCCCTGATTCGCGGGCCTTTTTGCGAAGGGCGTAAGACGAAAGCGAGCGGCGAAAGCCGCAAACACTATGACCAATAAAACAGACAAAAACAGCAACGCGCCCCGGGAAGGGGCTCAGCTCAAAAACGAGCAGGCTCTCACGGGCATCAACCCCCCGCGCATTTACGTCGCGTGCCTCGCCGCCTATAACAATGGCAAGTTGCATGGTTGCTGGATTGACGCCGCGCAGGATGCAAACGCCATCCGCGAGGAAATCGCCGACATGCTCGCACGTTCTTCCGAACCCTTTGCCGAGGAATGGGCAATTCACGATTACGAGGGTTTCGGAGCTTACAAGGTTTCCGAATTTGAGGACATTGAAGAACTGTCCGGCATCGCCGCGAACATTGTCGAACACGGCGAGCCCTATCTTGCCGCGCTTGCATTGGCCGACAGCCGAGCCGAAGCCGATGCCCTCATGGAGGAATATTGCGGCGAGTATTTATCTGATGAAGCGTTCACCGAGCAACTGCTTGAGGATTCCGACATGCTCCCCAAGGATTTGCCCGCGTGGATTCACATTGATTGGGAAGCCACCGCGCGGGAAGTCATGATGGATTACTGCGAAGTCAACCACCATTATTTCCGCCAAAATTAACCTCCAAAAGCCCTTTCCCACCCTTTCGGATGGGAGGGGCAATTTTCCCCATGAACAACATAAACACCCCCACCCGTTCAAAGTCCGCCAGCCACAACGGTCAGGCCGACAGCGACACCAAAAAGAAATACGAGGTCACATTAACGCTGGTTGATACCAAATGGGCAAAAGTTTTCATCGAGGCCAATTCCCTTGAAGAGGCCAACGAAAAGGCGGACGCATTGGAACCCGAGAACATCGCCCAATGGAACACCTGCGAACATTATTGCTATGTCCACAGCGTCGAACTTGCGCAAGAAAGACAAGACCGTGAATAAGGCCGCCTGCGTTCTGTCCCACTTTTCATGATGAGCTGATAACCCATCACACCGAAGCCCCTTTCTTTTTGGAAGGGGGCTTCCCTTTTCACAACGCCGCCCAATCCCCGGCACCCCACCCATATTCTTATTATATAACGCATGGTTGTTTGCTTGTTTGCATGCTTTCAAGAAAGATTGCTTGTAAGAAAGGAAGCAGGATTGAAAACAAGCTTTCTTGCTATTTATCAAAAAAGCTTGCAAGCAAGTCGTTCGTTGTCAAGTGTATTGTCATGATCCTGGCTCTGGCAAATTCCAAGGGAGGTGTTGGCAAATCCACGCTGGCCGTTCATCTGGCTGTCTGGCTTCACGAGAAGGGGAGGCAGGTCGCGTTTGTGGATTCCGACGTTCAGGGTTCCTCCTCGGCGTGGCTGAAGGAGGCCGCGCCCGAGATCAAACCGATCCGACTCCTGACGCCGGAGGACGTGGTGGCGCAGTTGCCAAAGCTTCAGGCGGACGTGGTCATCGTGGACGGCCCGGCGGGGTTGTCGGAGGTCACGCGTGCCATTTTGGTGCTTTCGGATTTGGCCATCCTGCCGTGTGGCCCGTCCATATTGGATTTGCGGGCGCTCATTGAGGCGGTGGGGATTATTCGCAAGATTCAGGAGATTCGCCACGGTTCGCCCAAAATGGTGATTGTGCCCAACAAGCTTCAAATGCAATACCGGCTTTCCAAGGAACTCCTTCAAACGATTCAGTCGCAGGAGATGCCGGTCGGGGAGGGACTTGGGCTTCGCCAAGCCTACGCCGATGCCGCCGGTCAGGGAACGGTGGTTTGGCGGATGAACACGCAAAGTGCCCGCGTGGCCACTGCCGAGATGCAATTTCTTTTCCAACAACTTTATGAATCCACACCGCACCATGAACGACGCTCTGCAAACGTCTAACCTTCCGCCGGAAGCCATCCAGCTTATCAAGGAGGGAACGCCCAAGCCGCAGACGCCCGTCCCGGTTTTGGAGCTCGTAGAGAAGCCGAAGGTGGAAAAGCCCAAGGTCATTAAGGAGAAACCGGAGGAACCCGTGGCTTTGGTGTCGATGAATTTCCGATTGCCCGCGAACCTCCCCCAGGCGTTGCTCAAAGTCTCATCCGAGCGGAAGCTCAAGAAGATCAAGCCCTTTACCCAACAGGACATCGTGGCCGAAGCCATTTCCGATTGGCTCAAGAAAAATGAGGTTAAATAAAGGAATCGCCGTAACTTTTATTTAGCAATTTGCTAAATAAAGGATGGTTCGTAAATACCTTCATCGGCTGTTACAAAAACATATACGTGTTTGTAACAATAACAGAGGGCTGGATGATTCAAAACTGCACATCGCGGCATCGTTGGTCTAGCTGATAGGCGATTTTTCCAATGGCTGATTCGGACAGCCGTTTTGAACAAGAGGTGATATTTTTGGGAACGCCTTTAACATTCATCACCCAAACATCTTTTGCCGGAGCGGTTTGTTTGACCATCCATCCGGGCAAGGCAACAATCGCTTGCGCTGTCACTGGTTCGCCTGTTGCTTTGGACAGCCATTTACCAACCCATACCGCATTCATCCGTGCCTGTTCCAATGCCTTCTTATCCGTGTAATAAGGGAATCGGAGAGTCTGACCGTCCACGATAACCTCATGTTCTGGTTGCTTGGTTCGGCTTGGCTTCTTTGATTTCGTTTTGGTCTCAATGACAAATACTCCGGCTGGCCCAACAACTACATGATCCACATTCCATTTTCCATCGCCGGGAATGTCATGAAACACCTTATAACCTTGGGCAATCAGATTTTGAAGATATTCCCCCATGATTTGCTCCCCATGTAACCCCTGTCTCACATTTTCAATTTCACTAAAAGTTCTCAATGCGAGAACGACTAATATTCCTGATGTAAGTGCCAAAAAGAAAATGGTAAAAATCGGGTTTGGAAGAGTTGCCGCATAAGTGGACGAAAGGATCGACGCACACACAATTCCCATTAACCACGTTAAAAGATTTATCCACAAGTCATTTAATTGACAACTCAGCGTATAACCTGCTGGCCTCAGTAATTTTTCACTCGATGCACAACGTATTCTTTTTTTCTTTGCGTACCAACGACGTGCACAAATCACTCCAATGATTACCGCAAATGGAACGATTTCAGATAAGAACAACGCGTCCAGTTTCATTGCCATAGTATAAGCAGTAGATTACTCAATTTGCCAGTCTATAGCTTACATTTCCATCTCCAACTCTTTCTGTGGGGCTTTGACGATGGGATGTTTTCTGGTGAGGATTTTTTGTCCCAGGAACTCTTTTGATTTGGACGGAATGCGGGGTTCCTGATTGACCTGCATTTCCTGTTTTGATTCGCGGGGTTGCTCCTTGAATTCCTGTGTTCCCAGGAAGCGGGCGGTTTGATGATGGACTTCGGGGATGGGTTCCCCTTTTTCCACGAGGTCAATGGCCATGAGACGTTCGCGGCGGCGGCTCACGTTCTCGCGCAAAATATCGATGCTGTCGGTATAGAGCTTCATGCCTTCGCGTCCGCGTGAGACCGAGACGTAAAACTGCTTGGCGTCGGTGGCTCCGAGCGAGAGTTGCGCGGATTGCGCGATAAACACGTAGTCCACGGTTTTGCCCTGCGCCGCGTGCGAAGTCATCGTGTAGCCGTAGTCGAAGTGCAGGAAGTCCGCCCTCAATCGCCAGCCGTTTTCCAGCACCAGTTTGCCGTCGAGCGCGATGTAATCCACAGTGTGCAAATTTCCATTGTTCAGGCGATGCCCCTCGGCGCTCCGTCCGTTGGACGTGATGCGAATGCGTTCGCCCCGGCAAATCTCAATCGCGTTCCGTTCGTAAACCTCAAACGCCTCGGGGGAGGCGAGGGGAATTTTTTTAGGATACCCGCTCGAATCAAGTCCGAGGACATAATTCTTGCCCACTTGTGTCACTGTCAACTGTTCCCCCAGCGAAAAGCCCTTCACGTGACGATTGATTTGAACAATCAATCCCGGCTTGTAATGCTCGCTGTCCCGCTTTTGCGCATCCGTCCATGAGAGGTTTTGCAGAACCACACATTGAGTGGGCGAGTCCAAAAGTTTTTTCTCCTTGAGCGCATGACGAATCCCGTCGGTGATTTCCAGACATTCGGCGTGCGTTGGAGCCACCACCAACGCCGTTTTGTGATGCTCCATCGCTTCAACATAATCCTTTGCCAAGGCAACCTTGCGTTCTGCCAATGGCATTTCAAACACCCATTTCGATTGCACCAGCAGATCGAACGCTTCGTCCATTCTCCCCTCCGCCACGTGTTCCACAAACGCCCTGTAGCTTCCATGCTGACGCAGGATTTTATCCACCCGGGCGACGGGCATGTGCGCATAACGTTCGAGCAGATCAAACGCCTGACCGCGTTCCACGGCGTGATGCTGCCCCGTGTCGCCGACCAGCACCAATCGGGCTTCCAATTTCTCTGCCAGCGCAAAGAGTTTGTCCGCCGTGCGCGTGGAGAGTAGCCCTGCCTCATCCACCCACCAAACCGCCCCGCGTGCCTCGCGTTGCAGCGATTCATTGACCAGCAATTGCGCCACCGTTTCGGCGTTTTCAAAACCTTCCTTCCGCAACACGTCCCGTGCCGCCTCTGAGGTCGGTGCCAGCACCAGCAACCGTTTTCCTGCCGCTTCAATCCCACGCTTGGCTTCATGCAAAAGCGTTGTTTTGCCAGCGCCGGCCTTGCCTGTGATGCCCACGACGCGATGCTCTGATTTCAACACGTGTTGCACGGCGGCGCGTTGCTGGATGTTGAGCCGTTCGTCCTGAATCTTCCAATCCAGATTCAACGCCTTGCACCGAAACTGCCCCATCAGACAGAAGTGTTTCAAACGATCCTCTTCGGCGATGACTTCGTTTGTGGTCGCGTAGGCCTTGCCGTTTCTTTGACACCAGATCAGCGGCGTCTCTGCGATTGCCTGTCGGATGCCATCGACCGTTGTCTTGCCGACGCACCAGTTCTTGCACGCCTCGCTTACGAGATGAGTTGTCGTCGCTGTGCTGTTGCGCTCAAAGATATGCTCGACCGCCAGTGCCACCGCACGTCGATCAAACTCGGTTGGTACCACAACCTTTGGCGCTGCCTTGACAGGAGCCGTGGCGCGATTGAGTGAAACCTTTTGTTCAATATCAACGGCGTGGGATTGCCCCAACACTGCTTTAACGTTTTCGAGTTGTTGCCGATGTTCCGGCGATAGCCCCGCCCACCAGATCTTTTCCAGTTCGGGAATGCGCAACGTCTTGGACTTGTTTTCGCGTGTCAGCGCCGCGAGCCTGGCAACCTCTTTCGGATCAGTGATGCCACGCTTCGCCGCTTCTTCATGGATGCGATGGGTGCGCTGGCTGAACTGTTCAATCAAGCCGCGTTCGATCCCCTCAATCTCAAACGACTTCTCGTTTGCAACAATGGACAGGCCAAGCGCGTGAAGGTTCTCGGAAAGTTTCCGCAACACGATGCGGTCAAAGTCATTCGCGTGGTCAAACACGTCCCCCAACTCAATCGCCTTCCAACGCTGTTCCGCGTCGTCGTAAGTGGTGTTGAACACGTAACAGTGAACGTGCAAATGCGGATCGGGAATGCCGTTTTCCGGTCGCGCGGTCAGGTGGATGAACTCACCATAAACCCACTTGCCCGTGACGCGGTTCTCATCCCGTCCAAACGTCCGCACCCGCGTCTCAACCAACTGCTCCATCTCTTCCATCATATCCTGCACGGCCTGCCGCAACGCCTGGACAATGCGCTTGTCATGCGTGTAGGCGTAGGCCAGCGACACGGATTTTGGGCAGTTGAAATTGAAGTCAAATCCCGGTCGCCGGTCAGACTTCATCCGAGGCGTGAGTTGGTCGCCGGTCAATGGATGCAGATTGTTGCATAGGCGCATGAACTCCGCCTCTCCAACCCGGCCAGAGAGTCCCAGCATTGGGGCAGCCTTGCCACCCCAATAACCGGTGAACTCCTGGCCTTCGGAGTAATACGCCTCCTTGCTGGCCGACTTGATGTAATAGTGTTCCGCCTCCTTCACCGAGGTGGAAGTGTAGATGCGCAGCATCATAACGTCTTGGGGCAAAACTCGTGTCTTGAGTCGTTACGCTGCGCTCATGCTCGATGACTCTTCAAAAACATCGCACAGCCAACGGGTGAAGCATGGACTGCGCTCCAGTCACCACCGACAGGCGGACTGTGGACTGGAGCGGGAAAACCATGAACACCAGTAATAAAGCTCTTTTCAAAAACATCCCAACAGGGACTGTTTGAAAAGGAATGAGGTGGAATAAGAATAGTGTTCAGACAAAACAACATCTTGAGTTCCAACAAAACAACAATGAGGGGATTCCATTTCAAAGAGTTTGAAGGACTGGATGCAATCCAAAAAACATTTGAAAACATCTTGGAATCTTGAATAAAAACAACCCTTGAATGTCTTGAAGAAAACAAGGAAACAAGAACACTAAAAAAGGGCACAGACATCTCTCCTAAGCACAGCTTAGGGAGGGAAACACAGTCAGGAAAATGAGTCATAAACGTGGTGTGGTTAGTAGTTCTTGGGAGTGGCGCAAGTGCCCTTCAAAAAGCGGATGAGCTGCTCGCGTGGAATGAGCTTTTTGCGCAACGCCGACGAGCTGGTCAGGAACCCGCGATCCAGCAACCGACGAATGGTTTTATGGCTGACATTGAGCAAGGCGGCCGCCTCTGGAATCGTGTAAACCAAGGGGGCCGGAGCGGACGGCTTTGCCCCGTTTTCGGCAGCCAAAACCGGAGGAATAATAAAGTTGCCGGGCGTTCCAATGACGTAGATTGGGGTGGCTGGTTCGGGTTGAACAGGGACATGATTTTGAGAGTTCATAACATTTTTCTTTCTTTGTTTTGCCGCCGTCTTTGGCGACGTCATGTCTCTCGCACATCCGTCCACTTTAGGGTATTGGAGAAAAACTTGGAAAGGCTTGGAAAAGGGGGGAGAAAGACTTGGAAAATGCCACTTATCCACCTCATTTCAAACATGTTACAAGACACGTTAAAAAAGAGAGGTTTTTGAGGCTTTTCGCCTTTAAATTGTCCCCAAATAGAAGCGCCTTTTGCTTGCTGGCGCATGGAAATTGGCCTTAGTCTTTGGACAACTCACTTGTATGAGCAAAGAAAAACGAATCCAAATTCGCAACAGCACCACAGAGTTTCTGGTCTTTACAGCCCAGGCCGGGGAACAAGGGATTGAAGTGCGAATTGAGGATGAGACGGTTTGGCTCACACAAAAGCTCATGGCAACCTTGTTTGAGGTCGATGTCCGCACCATCAGCGAACATCTGGGAAATATTTTTGCCAGTTCGGAATTGAGTGAAAAAGCAACTATCCGGAATTTCCGGATAGTTCAAAAAGAGGGAAGTCGGGAAGTTGCTCGGAACGTTGATTTCTACAATCTCGACGCCATTATTGCAGTCGGGTTTCGGGGGAACTCGCTTCGCGCCACCCAATTCCGGCAATGGGCCATTGGAGTGTTGAGGAGCTTTGCCATTCGCGGTTACGTGCTGGATGATGAACGCCTCAAAAACGGCGCCTTCTTCAACGAACAATACTTTGAGAATTTGTTGGAGGAAATTCGTGAAATTCGCGCCAGCGAACGCCGGTTTTACCAGAAGATCACGGACATTTACTCCACCTCAATGGATTACCGGGCGGATGCTGAATTGACCCAGAAGTTTTTCTCGACGGTTCAAAACAAGCTCCACTTTGCCATTCACGGACACACGGCTGCCGAGGTCATCATGGATCGGGCCGACAGTCAAAAGGAACACATGGGGCTGACCACATGGAAAAAAGCCCCGCGTGGTAAAATCCTCAAATCGGACGTCAGCGTGGCCAAGAACTACCTGACGGAGAATGAAATCAAGTCCCTTGACCGCATTGTCACGATGTATCTGGATTTTGCCGAAGACCGTGCCAAGCGTCGCATCCCCATGACGATGGAAGACTGGGCCAAAAAATTGAATGCTTTTCTGGAATTCAATGAACGGGATATTTTGGATAATCCGGGCAAGGTGACCGCTGAAGTGGCTCAATCATTTGCCGAAAGTGAATTTGAAAAATACCGCATTGTTCAGGATCGGCTTTTTGAATCCGACTTTGACCGCCTGATCAAGCAACTGCCACCAGGCGAGAAAAAGGATTAACCTCCAACATTCTCCAAGATAATACCTGACAAAACACTGTTGCTTTGATACGCCATTTGACATGGCACAAAGCGGGAAAAAGAATAGCAAATTCGCTACGGAGCCTTCCAACGAACCCACCCCGGCTTTGTCTCCACCTCGTCAGAATGGACGGCGGCTTTGCCTTAAATTTCTGGGCAACGAAAAGCCCCAATTAGACCGGATTGAGTTTCAATGGAACGCAGCCAGCAAGCCAACCTATTGGCAGCAGGGCGACTCGCAGTTTCCAATGGCTTGGACGAAGCTTCCCCAAGCGTTGGCTCTTCTGTTTCTGGATTATGTCACCCATCCCGGCTCGGTCGGCTCACCGACACTTTGTAAAGCCAACGGTAATGATCTTCCCATTGCGTTGTGCAACGCCATCAGCGAAAGAACGCATAAACTCCATGCTCTTTTTGCTGATGAGAGCTTGAAAAGTAAAGTCAGCCGGACTCGCCAAATATTCGGTGGCCACAACCTTTATGGTGACAAGGGCGAGGAGCGAACGGTGTTCGTCCTTGCGGAAACTCTTCCTACCGATTGCGTAGAGGTTTACTGGATGTTTTACGGGCAGGAACGGATTACGGATGTGGGTGTTTTTCGTGAGATTGCCAACCGCATCCGCAAGGATTTGGGCATCCCAATAGGGGAGGCGATTCCGATCAAAGCGAAGGAACCCGTTCAACCAACAACACCTCCGCCTTCAGCTCCGCCGGTGACTTCTCCACCACCACCCCTGCCGACGATCATTGTTCAAGTGCCGCCGGCACCTTGAACGACGAATGTTGTTTTACCGAATTCCTTTCTTTCGTCGTTTGAGAAGATGGCCGATGCGGCCAGTAATTACCTTTCTCGAAAAACAGAACCACCGCAGGCCGCCCAGGTGGATGAATCTCCGAAAACTTCAGCGCCAGCAGAACTACCTCGTCCCCAAATCCCAAAGCCTCTTCCTTCCACGCCCGTTCCACCAATTGATCCCAGTCTGTTTGAAATCACAAATCCGCATCATTACTATTGGGAGGACAACGCTTCGTTGCTCGATTTGGGGGACAACGACGATTGGCAGATCAAGGACGCCTGTGAAGGCGTTCTGATTATGGGTGCGCCGGGCAGTGGAAAGACCAGCGGCAGCGGGTTTGCCATCGCGTCCGCGTTCTTGATGTCGGGGTTCGGTGGACTCGTGCTTTGTGCGAAGACCGATGAAGCCCGACGTTGGCAAAAGCTCTGTTCCCAATACAAACGCGAACAGGATTGCATTGTCATCACGCGCGACAGTCCCCACAAGCTGAACATCCTGGCCTACGAAACGTTTCATCCTCGAATCGGCCTCACCGATGATTTGATAACGTTTTTCCGTGAACTCATTTCCATTGTTGGCCGTCGCTCCGGTCAGAACGCTCACGAAGACTTTTGGATCAACGCCACCAATCAACTCATGCGCGCGTTGTTCGACGTGTTTCTGTTGGCCAAGGAACCGATGACGGTGGACAATCTTGTCCGTTTTGTTACGTCAGCTCCTGAATCACCCGATAAAGACTGGAGCGATCTGCCATATTTTGCCGATGTGATGGATCGTGCCAAGCAATCGGTTCAAACCGATGAAGATCGACGCGTCTTTTCCAACGCATTCGATTACTGGGCCAATGTCTATCCGGGAATTGCACCGATGACGCGCAGCGGAATCACACTGGGTTTTACTGCGATGGCGGATGCGTTAAAAGGTCGTGGCATTCACGCGCTCATTTCGACTGAAACCACTCTCACGCCCGAATCCATTCTGTCAGGTAAAATTGTGATCCTCGACTTGCCGTTGAAGGAATGTGGTCAAGGTGGAATGTTGGTGCAGGCCGCGTGGAAGTATTTGTTTCAACGCGCCGTCGAACGTCGCGCTGACAAAGGTCAGTCCAGCGCACGACCGGTGTTTCTTTGGGAGGACGAGGCGCATTTATTCTTTTCGCAACACGACGTGGAGTTTCAGCCGACGGCCCGTGATTGCCGGGCTGCCCACGTTCTCATTTCGCAGAGCCTTCACAACTTCTACCAGCTCGGCCACAACGTACACGCAGTACAAGCGGTGTTGGCGACGTTGAACACGCAAATTTTTCATGCGAATGGCGACCTTGAAACGAATAAATGGGCGTCGGAGAAAATTGGGACGACACTCAAAATGCACGTGAGCATTTCGATTGCGCCCGAACCGCAACAAGGCTTTTGGGATCAGTTCAGACCGCATAAATCCAACACGACCACCTCGTTGAGTCAACAGCGCGAAAGCGTGTTGCAACCCGAAGCATTTTTGCAACTCAAGAAAGGCGGCGACGGCATCACTCAGGCTGTCATTCTGTGGGTGTCGCACGCCTTCGCGTCGAACAAGGGCCAGCCTTTCACCATCACCACGTTTGAACAACAACCCATCTTATGAGCGAAACTGAAATGCCCTTCGGAAACGAAATCGATCATTGGATCAAAACCCAAAACAAGAAAGCCATCGGGGCGCTGACGCCAGCTTTCATCAAAGCCCTGACGCTGGCCACCGAACCGATGTTCAGAAAGAACATGGGCGAACGCTACTTTGCCAACGCATCGTCGGGTGGATTTTGGGTATGGACTATTGCGGTGATCGCCAGTTTTTTCAGCGGCGGACTGGCCAGTGGTATTTTCGACGCGATGGGACTGAACGACCTTGCCCGCATGACACACAGTCCGATCCCCGGCGTTCTATTGACACTTGGATTGTTTGGAGCATTTATATACTTCAATCAGGAAAACAAAGCTGCAATTCGGGAGATTCGCAACGCGAACAAAGCCTACCACTCCATGAGCCGTGGCGTTCCACGATGGACAGACGATGCCTTCATTGAACTGCTCATCACCGCTGCCGCCACATTGATTTTACTGCTCTTTGCCCCAATCACCGGAGCCCTGTTCATTGTCTCGCGCATTCTCTGCCTCCAAGCCGTGTCAAAGCAACAAGCCGCCCTCTACGACCGCTACCTCGACGCCCAAGACGCGAGGATCGAAGCCGAACGCCTGGAAAGCGCATTGCTTGGCAACACCCCTTGCGAAGAAACCTACCTCTACAAACCACTCTCCCAAGACCTCAACGACACCACCCGCAAGGACATCGCCGCCTCCGCCTTCGGAAAACCTGTGAAAATTACTGTGCAAATACCACAAAGCAATACCTCCACAGGCCAGACGATGCTAGGGTGAACTAGTCTCATTATATTCAAAAAGTGTGATCAAAAAACGATTATATCGCACTGCGAAATTTTAAACTCTGAAGAAAGGTAAAATTGTGACGCTGAACAGATCACAGTGAAAGAACATAGGCACAAAGATCATCCACCTCTTGATCAGATAGATCAGATACGTTTCCATGCAAATTATTTTTGTTTCGAGTTTTTATTACATCCCTGATAGTTGCCGCCGAACCATCGTGCAGATAAGGGGCGGTGCGCCACACCTCAATTAAGGTAGGCGTATAAAATTTGTCTGTCTTTCTATCATGCGGATTTTGCGTGCCTACATCATAACAATGCAAATCCGTATAAAGCCCTGGCGAATGACACTCGATACAACCTGTTTTGGAGAATAATATCCGTCCTCGTTCGGCCGCTTTAGACAGTTTACCATGCACCAAATACGGACTAGGCACAGGTTTTAGTGATTGAAGATAAGCTACAATGGAATCAACCACCCCATCTCTCGGTTTGCTTGTGTAGAGAATATGCTGAATACCAGCACGAACTGCTGCCTCGGCATCAGCCCGCACTCCCAAACTCATAAGAGGCGAGGTCTTCGTTGACAGTAATAAACTTCTGGTATTCTTTGGATTACCCACGCCATCGTTGAGCAAATCCCAGTTCAAACCGTCTACACGAGCATCGCCCGGGTGACAACTAGCGCAGCTTTGCCACTTTTCATAGCAAATGCCAGCATCGTAAAAATAAAATTCTCCCTTACGCACAAGATCCATTTTGACGTTCGGTCCAAGTGGAATCGATACGGCTTTGAGCATTGGATTGATCAGATCAATAACACTCAATGTATCGGAGAAATAATTGGCAATGTAGATTATATTTCCCTCCACAACTGCCGCTCGCGGGCCAAGATCGTTATCGGCTAGTTTAACCCTTACCCGACATCCGCCTGCGAAAAAAGGCAGATCATCTGGTACTTCATATTTAGCTTTCGTTGATATGGCCATGTCGGCAGCTTTTACCGGATCAGATGTCAATGGCAGACTCGGAAATTGAGCCAACCACTTTTGAAAATCAATCACACTGACTTCGTGGGTCCCGGCGTGTGTCACCACTAGTTTTGCGTTATCTGGCGACCATGCCACTCCCCAAGGATTAGAGGCCCCACTGTAATTATCATCGAGAAGCATCGTGCCATAAACCTTCATTTCTGTTAGTTCAATGAGGGTCAGTGCATTTGCGTTTATCCATCCTTCCGTAACGTGAGATGTCAACCGACTGAAACGCCCGACAATGTGTGGCACCACGGCATATCGACCATCTGGGGAAATCCGAATGTCGTTCAGCGAATCACTACCGTTTGGCAATTGAAGTTGTTTAACAACCTTGTTGTTAGAGGTATCAATGACACTTACGGATGCGGCAACATAATTCACATCTGCTCGACCATTTTGAAGCAGATTGGCCACAAGCAAAAATCTTCCATCCTTAGTAATGGCTGCAGCAACGGGTTCACGCTCGACAGCCACACAACCTATTTCTTTCTTTGACACCAAATCAATCACGCTAACGTCATTATTGAAGCGATTGCAGACGTAGAGTTTTTTCCCATTCGGGCTAACGATCGGAGCCATCGCAGTATGTCCGACGTCAATGGAACCAGTGATTTTCCGTCCTGCAACATCCACGATGCACACTTTGCTTTCCGGAGCGGCACAGGTAACATAAAGTGTTCGATCATCCGGCGAAAGTGCCATTCCTAAAGGTGGGGCAGGCATCTCAATTACGTCCGAAACAGCCCGATTTGACGTCTCAAAACGCAGAACGCGGTTGGCGGTGGAACAACCGATGAACACTGCCGTGCCATCAGATGTTGCCGTTAATGTCGTGGGAGATAAATAGTTTGTAAGTTGAGACTCTGAGCCAAGAGCATTACTGCCGACTAATAAATAAGCTCCACCAATGAGGAAAAACCAGAAAAAGGAAAGACAGTCAGTCCATATTTTTTTGAGATATTTAACCACTTCATTACTTCTTTTTCGAGTTGCATTCCAGTTGCCTTGTATCTTGCATTCATGCATGGATATTCGCATTGGCTTTTGAATTAATCTCTCCCCAATTTCCGTGCAAAAGCAAAGAAATAATCACAAAAACATATGGTCTGTCACATACCATGCCCCCTACTACAATAATTCTGCACCCCCTATTCCGGCCCCCCCAAGAGTGACCGTTTTTTCGGGGGAAAACCAACTGTGCAATCGACGCATTTTGTTAATGCCCATACCGCCAAATTTGACTCACCATTTATAGAAAATAGGTTCGCTAACGTTGTATTTGATACTAACGCCCTTGATGAGAGTTTTTCTCGCGCCTTTATACAACATATTTATCATTTTTTTAGTCGCTGACTGGCCCCACCCTCTGAACCACCACCGCGACAATGACCACGACCACGGACACACGCACGCGAAGCAAACACGACCAACAAATCCGCCTGCAACTGGAACTGGCGGCGGCGCAAAAACTGCGCAAGCTCCCCTCCCGCCCCTCCCGCCCCTACCGCGAACGCGAACTGCCCACCCCCGGTGAAGCCGAGGGCTGGCACGGCCAATGCCGGATGCGTGGCGGCGATAGCGGGCCACGCGGTCTTTTAGCAAGATCAGCGCATGCGCCCTTTCAATCGCCCGTCGGATCACCCCGGCGGGCGGCCTTTTTTATCCTGGCAGCACACTTGGGTTGCGCCGCTTTATCTTCTCGCCGCGACAGCGGGCAATTTCATAATCCCTTGGCGGTGTCGGCGATGGTCATGGTTTTGCGAAGGGGGAAAACAGGGCGCAAGGCCATGACCAGCGTTGATCACGGCCAGGCTGACTTTCAGGGGCGCAACTGAGTCTGGCGGGTTTGAGGCGTCGCTCTTTTAAGGGGAATCAACCCCGCCAGTCTCAGCGGAGGGGGACTATGTAGGTGTAAAAATACTTACCGCTTGCTTGCAATTTTAAGTCTAACAGCCTCTTCGAACCGTTTTAGCATTGGTATTTTGAAAAGAACGATCTTTATTCCTCTTATAACAGAGGCATATATTATACAAATCCCCGGAGCAATAATATAGCCCACAAATGGCGGTTGTGGCTCCCCAAAACTTAATATACAAGCCACCCGGAGGGCACTCCAAAGCAAACCGAATCCAGCAGGAACCATAAGCGCTTGCCTCCATTTTTTTGCAAACGGTGCATACAAAAAGATCGAAAGCACTAGGAGCAGCCAAGCTCCATCGCTTAGGGTATAAAGAAAGAAATGCATATTTGGAGCGCAGCTTACTTCGGACTGGGATAAGAACCCGACACTCCAAAAGAATACCCCCTGTTACCGACGGTCAGATAGTAGAGACCATTATTGTGACCGTCCTTTGGGAAAGTATAATAATCCGAAAAAGACGTTGTGCTGCCATCGTCAGTATACCGAAACTGCCCTAATGCTATAGCTACATCCAATGATGCTATAGGATGCAGCCATGATCCGTAATCCGATAAAAACGCCATATTTTTGGAATCAGTGGTTTTCGGCCAGTTGTTACATATCTGGAGTGTTTTAAGGTGGTCTAGCAGCTCAGGCCCAAGAGTCACTGGAGTTCTAGGATCTCCCAAGAACCCCAAATAATGTAAGAATCCGTCTATAAAATTGTTCATGACGGTGGGGGGCGTGGGTGAGTCTGGTCGGTCAAAACTAGAGGCGCTTCTGATGCCAGTAGATAAAAGATAATCTAACCCAAGTGGATCTACCCGATTCACCGGTTCGTTTCCAACATATCCATACAGGTTTAATCCTCCCCTTTCTGCGATTGGATCTCTATTTAGCCATCTTCCTAAATCCGGATCATACGCGCGGAAGAGCGTCAGGCTTAAGCCACTGGCAGCGTGGTAATACATTCCCGCGTAACCAAAGTCAGGCACAAGATCCCCTTGCACTTGTGTTGAACGTCCATAGGGATCGTAATCGCTGCGATATCTGATCGCACCGCTCCCATCCGTCATTTCTCGTATCGAGCCCAGGTGATCTCGCGTGAAATAAAAGTTCGCGCCAGAAATTTGTTCTCCCTGACCAAAGAACCTCTTGATCACAGTTGATCCTGTCCCATCCCGTTGTTCGGCCAACGCCAAGCCATCCCAGACGAAGATGTTCGTGCTAATCGCCACTCCATTTTGCCACTCAATGCTTTGCACCCTCCGTCCCAACCCGTCGTAGGCAAAGGTCGTCCTATTTGTCGGTCCTGTGATGCTCAAGAGCCGATTCATTGCATCCCATTCATAGCGGTTGGTTGCCGTTGTTGTCAATTCCAAGGTTTGGTTCAATGCGTCATAATTGGGTGCGCACACAAATTGTAGACCGTAGATGCCCTGTGGCATTGGTAACGACACCACAGGCTTACAGGTATTGCATGAACGAGTTCATTAAGGTGATAATATTGATCAATTCCTTGGACGAACCATGTTTTATAAACGACTTTACCTTACAAACAGGAATCATCCCTCCATAACTTTGGACGATTTGGAACGCGCAATTGCCGATACATTACCGGGTGTTGGATTACCACAGCCCATCAACTCTAATTTGGACAAGAAAGAGACAAATAATACACGCAGAAGAGGCATAAAAAAACCAATTGAAACCTCATTGCAAGAGCCTTTTAAGAATCGTGAAAGAGGCAATGCAATTTCACAAAACCGGGTTTTAGCGGGCATATCCCCTGCTCTTGATTCATCCCGTTGAACAATTCACGCGATGGATTCAGAGTCAGTTTAGAAGGGGGAAAAGACAGTTTAAAAAGTCAACCCGCTTAAATGCGGGGCTTTCCGTGTACATTTATTTTTTTGACATTTGACATCCAAAATCGAGAGCGATTGTCAGTTAATTTACATTGTGAATCTTCGCCCACAAGTTCTCTCGATCGGCAAGTAGCATCAAAATAGGACTCAACTATAACCGAGTGCTGTTTCACATTGCCTTGGGCTACAAATCTCCTGTAGACTTTGAAAACCAACTGAATTAAAAGAATTCCATGTCTACCCACTCCACAAGATGTCTGTTCGTCTTGGGCAAGTCATACATTTGTTTGGTTATCCTTCAAATGGTCGTTTTGTCTTCGGTTTCCTGGGCAAAGCAAGGTTTCGAAACCACTTGGGACACACTGCGTCAGGAACAGCCATACGGATTATCGCTGCAATTGAAATTACCACGAACCAATTTCTTTCAAGGTGAAATGATTCCAGCGACGTTGGTTTTCAAAAATCTATCTACAAATCAATATCACCTTCAGACGGATATTTCAGATCGTTCTGGACGGTGCTGTGATATTTCGTTTACGGCAGCGAGTGAGTCAGGTCAATTGGTGGTTGATCCGCTGGAACGTTTCCAGACACTGGTCCCACAGATTTATGGAGGGCTTAGTTCTGGCGACACGAACCTAAAGGATTGGACCGTCACTCTTCCTGCAAATCAGTGGTTACGCTTTGATTCGCCAGGAATCTATCGCATCTACGCATCTTCATCTCTCCCAATTCCGGGTGAGGCAAATTCCACCGGTTCAGTGTATCTCCACGAAATTGTTTCGGACGTGATGACAATACGAATTACTCCATTGGAACCAGCTCAAGAACAGAAAATCACGGCTGAGGCAAAGGAAGGTTTGTTGGGAGATAAAGATACCCGCAGTCGTGCAATTGAAACCTTGCGATACTTGCAGACTTCTGGTGCACGGAGGGCGTTAATCCCCTTTATCGCAAATAATCCCGAAGTCAGTCTGGCATTTCTGTCATCCCCCACCCCAAATGACGATTCTCAAGCCATTCTTCAGGCTGCACTCAAACCAGATTTTGTTGTCAACGATTCGGTGGTGTCATTGTATGCGGATTTGAAAGCGCTGTCTCTCCAATATACAAATGATCGACGTGCAAACACAAAGGAATTTAGGAAAGCGACAACGAACTTTCAAAAAGAATTCGTAGCTTCTTTCAGTAGCGGTGTGACAAATAAAAATCGTGAAACACTGTTGCCTACTACTCTGGCTTTGCTGAAGTATGCGCCTCAGGACAGTCAATTGCGTCAACAAATTGTTTCGCATAGAAATGAGCTCACTTCCGCTCAGCTTTGGATGATCCTTGAGAACTGGAATGAAATCGGCGGCAAGGACTTTTTGCCCATCATTCAGCCTTTAGCGCTTTCGTCCAAAGCCGATCTCAGAGCTTTGGCAGCACTAGCCAAGATGGTGCCAGACGAGGCTAAGGGAATGATCCTCCAAGATTTCAGCAACGAACAATCGGTTTACATAAAACGAGGTGAAATGAGACAATTATGTGAAATCGTATCCGTTCTCCAAATACCAACTCAGGAAATGGACAACCTACTTCGGAAGAAACTGCATCAACAACCACCGGATTACATGGCAATGCCATTGATAGCGGAATTTGCCTCAACGAATCTTCAATCCGATGTTGCAGACTTCTATTACAAGAAAGAAGGGCACTGGGCTTGCGCCATACAGAATGACGCTTTGCGCTATTTGATTCGATGTAATCGAAAAGAGAGGCTTAGCGCGCTTTCAAGAGCATTGAAAATGCGGCAAGCAACCGGTTGCTATAAAGACACATTGGTGAAGGTTCTATTAATGCATTGGGTAGATGAAGCATTGCCACTTGTTCTTGAATCCCTAAAAGATGAGGATGCCGAAGTTGTCACGTCTGCAATACATGTTCTGGAACGCAATGCTCCGTCGGAGGTGATGGCGCAAGTCATACCTGCTATTGAGAGAGTTTTCAAAACGTCAGGAGTGAATGGAAAATCACAGCAAAAATACGCGATATCAATGATCTATATTCTATTGGATAGTAAACGTTGGAAACTCAATGAACAACAAACAAGACGGTTGGAAGCATTACTGGCGAATCTAGATTGTCAAAGATCCTGCACGAACAATGCTTGAGCGATATTCAAAAACAAATTTTTGAACATTGGGATGTTTTTATGCAAAACATCAATTCCTGATTGTGTTGACTTGCCCCACAATACCGGGCTAGATGCCAAGCGGGCAAAGGACTTATAAATGGTTTCCATTTTACAACACACGAAACCGCATTAGAAACTGGACAATTTAACGCCTTATGACATCTATCACACCCCATAAGGGCTTCAACGGACAAGAGAAATGCTGGCAAGCCATGCGGTCAAAGGAAAATGAAAAAGGCGGAAGCAAAATCTCCCCTGTCACCGAAGGTGATTTGGACATGGTACGGGAAAAAGATGAAAAAGAGAACGCCCAAGACACTAGAAAAAGAAAACCGGATTATGGAGAGTAAACTAACAGGCGAGAGCCTGTCTGTTCTCCTAAATCCAAAACAGAAAATAAAGAGTCAATACAGAAAATAAAATACGGCAGAAACCAAAAAAACAACTTAATTTCCCCTCTTTTTGATCCAGTCATTAAGAGGGGGCGCCTCATGAATTCAAAAATGAGAAGACGATATGAATAAAGTAGCACTGATTATTATTTATAACCACCAATACAATAAAAATATCGATATATTAGAGGGAATTTATAAAGGTCGGTTTAGCAATATTTACCATTTAGTCCCGTTTTATAATGGCGAGAAACAAAATGTAATTCCAGTATATGAATGTTCTTTTTATTTTCAAGGATATATATCACAAGGATTAAAAGGTTTCTTTAAAGAATGTTATACTCATTATTTTTTTGTGGCTGACGATTTAATATTAAACCCTATAATAAACGAAACAAACTATACTGAACATCTTAAATTAAACAAAAGTACTTGTTTTATACCAGAATTTATTACTTTACACAAAAGAGAAGACTGGTGGCCAAGAGTGAGCGAGGCATACCACTGGAATTTAAATATTAACGGGGTTGAAGCTCAAAATCAACTTCCAGAGTATGATATGGCTTTAAGGAAATTCCAACAATTTGATTTAAAGATAAATCCTCTTCGATTTAATCAAATCTGGAAAACACCAAGATCACTTCGTGATATTGCTCGGATTTTAATTTACGATAAGTATTATCTATTTCGTTATATACAGCACAAAATCACAAACAAGAAATACCTTCTTAAATATCCTCTGGTTGGAAGTTATTCTGATATTTTTGTTGTAAGCGCTGATGCGCTAAAACAATTTTGTCACTATTGCGGAGTATTTGCTGCAACAAAATTATTTGTCGAGATCGGGTTGCCTACTTCTTTAGTGTTATCTGCAAAGGAAATAATTTCGGAAAAGGATTTAAAACTTCGAGGGAAATCACTTTGGACAAAAGAAGACTTTCAAGAGTTGGGTCGATATGACAAATCTTTAAAAAAACTTTTAGCGGAATTCCCAAGCAATTATCTATATTTTCATCCAATTAAACTCTCTAAATGGAGCATAGAATCATGAAAAGGATATTGTGATAACATCAATTTTTAATCCAACTGAGGCAGTTTTGACCTGCCTAGCCTGATTCCCGAAAGATGGACATGTGAAAAATAGAGTTCAGTTGATAAAAAAGAAAGAGAAGAACGAATGAAAAAGAGCCATTTCAGCGACGAACAAATCATCAACGTGTCGTGAAGCTCAGGTATCTACTCCAATCAAGGATGTTTGTGCCAAACATACATAAGTAGCCCACCTTCTACGAGTAGCGGGCTAAAATTTGACTATTCTCCCCCTTCCCTGCCATGGACAACAATACTTTTGGCTCAATTCGCTCAAATTGGGTAAAAAAGTCTAGTTTTTCATTGACAATATTCAGTTTTTTAAACTAGCTTAAATTTTAATTGTTAACACCTCGGTTTGAAATTAACTCTGTTTAAGGAGTAATTATGAAGGTTTTTATGAAAGGGCTTTTGGGTAGCCTTTTAATAGGATGTATTTCCGGTTTTGGTGCTACTATTAATGTCACCTCAACCAACGACAATGGCACGGGGTCTCTTAGAGAGGTTATTAGCTCAGCATCTCCCGGGGATACGGTTCAATTTCTCGTCACAGGCAAAATCACGTTGACGAATGGGGAGTTGCTGATTTCAAAGAACCTCACAATAACCGGTCCTGGAGCAACAAACCTTCTTATCTGCGGTAATGGGGAAAGCCGTATTTTTCACATTGCGACAAATGTCGTGGCCATTATTTCAGAATTGAGCGTTACAAATGGGCTTTCTCCTGCCGGGACAAGTAATTCGGTTACTGGCGTTTGGGCTGGAACAGGTGAGCTCGGAGGCGGCATTTTGAACGAAGGCACTTTAACCCTTCAGAAGTGTACTGTGATAAATAACAAGACGGGCAAAGGTGGAGATGATTCGCAGCAAGTAAATTCCTCGGTTTCGATTGGGGGAAGTGGGAAAGGCGGAAACGGTGGTGGAGTGGGCAACACAGGAACTTTGTATATGTCTGATTGCCTTGTCACAGGAAATCAGACTGGAACAGGTGGTAACGAAGCATATAGTGATCTAAGTTCTTTTGAATACAGCAGTATTGGATATGGTGGTGATGGAGGCGGTGTTTATAATTCTGGGATGATGGTTATTTCAAACTCCACTGTGATAAACAATGTTTGTGGATCTGGTGTTTATACATTTAGCGCCGGTGGAAATGGAGGGGGCTTTTATAACCAGGGAACAGCATTGATTTATAATTGCCTCTTCAACAGTAACTCCTCAGGCGCCGCTGGAACAGTGTTCGCTGATGTAACTTTTGTAGCTGGTAAAAAAGGCGGGGATGCCGGTGGCATCTACAATGCGGGCGTACTTTGCCTCGATTCGTCCACCCTTTGCAATAATTTATGTGGAAACGGCGGAGACGGTGCAGATGGCGGAAGCGGCATCAATATGAATTTTGTAACTTCTGGAGGCATTGGTGGTTCAGGCGCAGGTCTATTTAATTCAGGGACACTATCCATGACCAATTGCACGCTTGTGAAAAACATCTGTGGAAAAGGAGGGAAAGGTGGATCTGGAACTTATGGTGGTGCGAGTGCTGGAAATGGAGGAGATGGTGGCGGTCTTTGTAATAGTGGAACATACACTCTTGTGAATTGCACGGTTACAGGTAACACCACTGGAGAAAAGGGAACACCAGGTTTTTCCGCTGCGACAGGTTACGTAGATGGCACAAATGGGATGGGGGGTGGCATTAATACAAAAAGTAATTCTCTAGTCTTAAACACCCTGATTGCTGGAAACTCTGATGGGAACAACGGCTTCTCATCTGATATTTATGGCGCTTTTACATCGCTTGGACATAATTTGGTTGGGATCCAAACCACGAATGGTTTCACTGCATCCGGTGATATTACAGGAACCACAATTTCCCCGTTGAATGCTCAGGTTGCATCACTGTCCGACAATGGAGGGCTTTCCCCCACTTGCGCCCTGTTTTCGGGCAGCCCAGCGATTGACGCAGGCGATGATACTGTTCTAAGCAGCCCATGGTCTCTCTCAACCGACCAACTCGGCCAGGCAAGAAAGAGCGGATCTCACGTGGATATTGGTGCATGCGAGTTTGATTTTAATAATCCACAATACTCCATCACTCTCGTCACTAATGGTCATGGAACCGTAACCCTGACTCCAATTTTGCCAAGTTATACAAACAACTCGGTTGTCACTGTTGTGGCAACTGCCTCGGACAATGCCCTTTTTTCCCAATGGTCGGGTTCCATTACGAACTCAGCGTCCACCAATACACTGGTAGTCACCTCTAATCTGGTTTTGCAGGCGAACTTCTTGGACATGGTGACACTAACAACGGTTGCTCCCGGTGGTGCGATTGAGACAGGCGAAAGTAGCAATCGCTTCGTACAAAACAGCACTGTAACATTGACGGCAGTGCCATCCAACGGCTGGCAGTTTGTTTGCTGGACTGGCGATCTCTCGGGCACAAATGCAACTGCTCAACTTCAAATGACCAGTGACAAATCGGTTCATGCCATCTTTGCAACTCCCCTCAAAATCTCAATTGTAGGAAATGGAACCGTTCATGCCAGCCCAGTCCTTGATTTGTATCCTTACGGTATGACCGTGCGTTTGTATCCAGTGCCCGCGCAAGGAAGTAAATTCATCAACTGGACAACCGATTTAACGCTTGCAGGCGAATTTCCGGCCACACTGCCAATCATCAAAGGTAATCCCAGTGTGACAGCTAATTTTCAGGAAATGGCCACCGGAACCGTTAGAACAGTCACTTCGACCAGTGACAGTGGTGACGGTTCGCTTCGTCAGGCACTAGCCAACGCTCAGGAGAATGACACCATCTTGTTCTCCGTCGCAGGCGTGATTTCCTTGAACAATCAGGAAATTGCCATCAACAAAAGCCTGACTATCACAGGGCCAGGTTCTTCATCATTGGTTATCAATGGAAATGCGTCTACGAGAGTGCTGAGCATTTCATCAAATGTTTCTGTTACCATAACAGGAATCACCTTCACGAATGGCTCGGGCGGCAATCCAGGTGGTGGAATTTTCAACGCAGGAACCTTGCATTTAAAAGATTGTGTCATTTGTGGAAACAAAGCGGCTTCCGGTGACTGGGTTTACAGCTCTGGTGACGGCCCGGGAGCCAACGGAGGTGGCATTGGTAATAACGGTTTTCTTGATATGGACGCTTGTCTAATTTCTGAAAACCATGCTGGGCACGGTGGTCCTGGAGCAGATGGCGAAGCTCCAGGTGGATTAGGAGGAAGTGGCGGAGGCATTTACAATAACGGTGTATTTTTCATGACGAATTCAACTATTAGCGGGAATACGACAGGAAATGGTGGAAATGCTTCGGGCTATTACAATGCATTGCCTGGAGGTAATGCTGGATGTGGAGCTGGAGTTTATAGCAGTGGCATCTTGACAATTGTTAACTGCACTATAACAGGGAACACAACCGGCATTGGTGGAACAGGTGGCTATTCCAAATGGACGGGAAAATTTGGTTCCTCTGGAGCAGCTGGTGTGGGCGGAGGCGTCTTTGTGACAACCAATTCGACAGTGTTGTTGAATACTTTAATTGCAGGGAATACCGTGCCTCCGAATTCTTCAGGAACCGATATAGCCGGGGTGTTTGCTTCGCAAGGGCACAACTTGGTTGGCATCGTTGACACAAATGCATCCATCATATCCCAATATGGGGATTTGTTCGGAACGGTTCAGCAGCCTATTAATGCCATGGTATCTGCGTTGTCCAACAACGGAGGAAATAGTCTGACTTGCAACCTGCTTCCAGGAAGTCCAGCCATTGACGCAGGCGATGATTCGGTATTGTCCACTCCCCTGCCGTTAACTGTGGATCAGCGGGGATTTACTCGCCCCGCAGGAAAACACGTAGACATCGGCGCATTTGAGTTTCTGGAGACTCGTGACATTCACTTAAATCTGAATGCCGTTTTGTTGCCTGCCGAACGCCAAATTAAGGTGGAATTGACGGGAAACGTTGGTAGATCATTTGATTTATTTATCTCCACCAACCTCGTTGATTGGAGTCGGGTATCCACGCTGACGAATACCACGGAAAAATCCACATGGACGCAATCGCTTACACCGGGATGCCAGTTCTACCGTGCACAACAGCTTCCGTGACATTGCAACACTCCGTGTAGAGCACAAATTTGCAGTCAGAAAACTCGCGTTTTCGGAATAGTTTCTTGACGGCACGTATCAAGCTTTTACTTTATCAAACATTCACTCTTTTGAATGGGAGTCTATGTATTGTTCAAAAATGTTTTTCTTGCCTGTTTTGTTGTCAGTGGGGAGTGTTATTGCCACGTTTGGTCAATCTGCATTGCCAGACTCAGATGCCATAGCGAATGCGCTCGATAATACAGAACTAGTTTGGCCCCCCCAATCATCGGATACAAAAATGCCGTGTTCAACAACGGCAAAAACGTCGTACATATCCCCTCTTGTCTTTCAATTGAAATGCAATCAGGCTCCCATTTTAGATGCGACCAACGCCGCGTCAACAACAGCAACAAACAATCTTGGCAGTAATTGCGTTCGAGTCTCAAGTGGGACAAACAGCGTAGTAAGCGGGGATACTCATTCAAATTTTAATCTGGGAATTGCAGTCGGGCAACCCGATTGGATTTGGATCGACGATCCTGTGTATCCTTTGATCATAGAAACAACAAACTCTCGTGATGGTTGTGCATTGCTAGCCTATGGAGATTCCGTCTCACTGAGGTCAACGATCAATGGCCCTGGTATTTTGTCCTTTTATATGTGGATTAATCCGTATATTGACGGTTATTTGTACGATGGAAATGAAAAGTTGTTTCACCGTAAAGACTATACACAATTCGGTTGGTATCAAGGGTCTGTCTATCTAGGAAAGGGAAGCCATTCGTTAAAATGGAATTGGATTTGCGATCTAAATTATACGCTCTTTACAGAGAAAACGCTTCCAACGCAATTGGGATTTCTTGATACAGTGGATTTTGTTCCTATTGCGGTAGCACCGATTTTAATCATCCAACCAAGCAGCCAGACGAATATCGCGGGGAATACGGTTACATTGAATTCCATTGGAGGAGGCGATCATGTGTTAGCGTGGACCTTTTATCCGGTCTACGGATACTCTGCGGCTGGTACGGCATGGTTGGATCAAATCAACACAACTTCTGGCGGAGTTGGACCGGCTTTCACAACACAACCAACAAACGGTTCGGTTTTGGCGGGAAAATCGCTGACTCTCTCGTCTAGCGCAACTGGAACCAGTCCCCTATTCTATCAATGGCAGTATAATGGTGTAGATATACCCAATGCCACCAACACGACGTTGAGTTTTTCAAATATCCAAGCGGAGGTTGCTGGAATCTATGCGGTCACTGTCACAAATCAATTTGGTACTGTAACAAGTTCGAATGTCACAGTAATTGTTTTGCCAAGCGCACCAATCTTAACAAAATCCCCCACGTCCCAAGCAATCAACATTCGTGGAGCAATCAATCTTTATGCAGGGGCCACAGGAACTGCTCCGCTCACTATTCAATGGTCTCATGATGACACACCGATTGCTGATGCAACAAATGCCATGTTGACACTTACCAATATGCAATATGCTGATAGCGGAAATTATAGCGCTGTTTTTAGCAATCCCCTTGGCGTTGCCACTTCTGTCGTGGCGAAGGTCGAAGTTGCAGCGACTGTAGCCAGAGATTGTTATTGGTTGAATTTTATCCCTCTCGGTCACTTGGGAGAGACCAACCTGGTGTCAGTGGCAGCCGGGGGCGGGTTTACCCTTGGGCTTAGAAAGGATGGGACTGTTGCAGTTTGGGGAAATGGCGCAGGCACCAATGTGCCTAATGGGCTATCTAATGTTGTTGCTATCGCAGCAGGCCTGGATCACGCGGTTGCTCTTAAAAACGATGGGACTGTCGTTGTATGGGGAGATAACAGACGTGACCAACTGAATATTCCGGCAGGGCTTACAAATATAGTTTCGATTTCCGCGATAGCTAATTTTACTTTGGCTCTTAAGGAGGATGGGACAATCCTTGCTTGGGGAAAAAACACTCTTAGTTGGCCTGTTTACTCAAACTTCGCCTCTAACGTGGATACGATATGTGCGGCAGATGGTGAGAATTTTACACTTAAAGAGGACGGCTCAGTCTCATCCTGGACGAACGGTCCAACTATCAGCGGTAACACCCTATCTTCAGATATAACCGCACACATGACAGGTGTGGATGGTATTGTGGACTCCTTTTTATATACGTGGACATTACAGGACGATGGTACGTTGCAAGCTTTTTGTTCTGCCCCTCTTCCCTTAAACACTAATTCAATTTTAAGAATTGGCTCATCGGGTTCCAAACACTATAGACAGCCGATAACATTAAAGTCCGACGGCACTTTGAACTGGGTTGATTTCGCAAAATATTATAGCATTGATATTGAGCCCAAAGGAACTTTTGATTTTTCAGTCTATAACTTTCATCTCGTTCTTCTTCAGGGAGATGGCAGTCCACATGTGGTGTCAGGAAGGCATGCGCGCTCAGCAAAGCCCGGCGATAAAATATCAATCTCTTCTAGGATCGTTGGAGATTCTCCCATGTCGTACCAATGGAGTCGAAACGGAACAGTGCTTGGAAATGCAACAAATTGCTTTCTCAACATTCCAGTAGTCACATCTTCTGATGCGGGAGTTTATTCATGTATTGGCAGCAATGCGTTTGGAATGGTTACTAACCAATCCTGCACCCTAAAAGTCATCAGTTCATCTCCCGTTCTGAGTCTGAAGGCAAACCGTGTTGACGGAACGATTAATGTTGGGATTCATCTTGTTGATGGAATTAAGGAAGTGGTTGTCTTTACTTCCACTGATCTCGTGAATTGGACTCCAGTGTGGACGAATATTCCTGACACCACCGAAACACACTTTGTTGAGACGCTGGATCAAGGAACCCGTTTCTACCGTGTTGAAGCCAGATAAGTGGAACACTTCAGTTCGTTTTGGAGCAGTGAAGGAGGTTCGCGGGCAATCGGAAATTCATCGTCCCCAAAGCCACTGGTTCCTTCGGTTTCTCTTTAATAACTTTTGGCTTTTCCACCATATCTTTCAAGCGCCGGGACGGGCGTCTGCAGCTTGGGCGTTCCATTCTTGATCAGCAGGATGGCTTCTGGTGAAAGGTTAGACGTTTACAGAATATCCGAAGGTAAGAAGTCTGTTGATTGGGGCAAGAAAATCGTTAAGTCCTGAACAAATTCTATCCATCCGATGGCGAATTGGTATGGATTTGACATTTGAGAGCCTCAGGGCATAATGCGGCTTAATAAATGAAGGTTTTCCATTTCTCGGCTTGCAGGATGCCATTAGTCCTGAGTCTAACAGGAGTATTATTGTTGGGGCTGTCGGTGTCTTTACATGCCGATTCTCCAACTCCTCCCAAAGTGGAGTATAAGTTGACCGATGGGGAGATGGACACTATTGCGCAGTCTGTGGTGTTGCTCCTCAAAACCCGGAACACTGGCGAGTTCGTGACTAATCTTGCCGTAAAAGCCGGGGATTGGAAATCTATCATAACCACCAATCTCTCTCAGGAAGACACAGACAGGATCAATAACTTCAGCAAAGGTGAGTCCTATAACGCCCGCCGATTGGAGGCTGAGGCGAATGCGTTCTTGCTGTTGGCTGACTCCCTGCACATCAAGTTTTCTGAAGGCGACATTGCTTTCAAGGTCGATGCTCCCGAGCACAGTGAAAAGATTTACCTCTCCGAGGTAAGCAACGAAAAACTGGCACTGCCCTACTTCACAAAACTTGATATTGTTTTGAAGCCCAGCGGGGCAGCCAGCCTCACAAACTCGGGTGATTTCATCGTCACCGTTCGCGGACTGGAAAAATTCCCCACCGGCTGGCGTATCAGCCAGGGCCTTCAATGGACGAGTGTCCCCAAGAATCTGGTTGACGCCAAGACGTTGCACCAAATGGCGATTTTGAAAAAAATCGCGGCGCACCAGCCTGTCACCAGTGAGGATGATCCTACGTTGATGAAATTCGGCGAGTCGTTGGTTCAGTTCGTCCGTAATCAGGATACCAACTACTTCAAGAAGGAATTTCTTTTCGATAGCGAAACCATCTGGACAATCCTTCAGAAAAGCGGTCAGTCTGGACCGAGCCGCAAGGAGTTGAACGAAGAGGTGGACAAGCAAGTGCAGGAACGAATCAACAACGCCGGGAAGTTGGTGGAATTCATGAAGGTGTCTGACATTGACCTCAAAACGGCCGACATAAAAATCACCAGTGCAAGCCTGAATCAGTGCCAGGCTCAGGGTGGCGCGGGTACTGCGGACAACTTGATTGGCACACAATTTATACTGACACTGGATATCAGATCCGATGCCAAATCAAAAAATGGTACCTCCTTGAGCGGTCCCTACGTTTTATCTGTAAATCAGATGATGAAATTCGACCAGAATTGGAAGTTGGCTGGCGATATTCAATGGAAAAACACTCCGCACGGAGTGGTTGATGCCGAGATGGTCAAAAAAATGGAATTTGAAAACTACGTGGCGAAATATCGTGCCCTCCCCATGGGGACCCCGGCTCCTGAAATTCATTTCACAACGATTGTGGGTGACAAACCCATGAAGCTCTCGGATTTCAAGGGCAAGGTGGTTATTCTGGATTTCTGGGCAACTTGGTGCGGGCCTTGTCAGGGGCCAATGGCGGAGTTGCAGAAGATTCGCACGAATCATGCGGATTGGCAGGATAAGGTGGTGATCATCCCGGTGAGCATTGATGACACCATGGATACTGTTCGCAAACATCTCGATCAGCATGGATGGACGAATACCTTCAATGTATGGGCGGGCGAAGGCGGTTGGCGTTCAGAGCCCGCCAAGACATTCCGGGTGACCGGCGTGCCGACTAGCTATGTCATCGATTCTAAAGGCGTGATTACCTACTCGGGACATCCTTTTCCGAGCAACATTATTCAGGCGGTTGATCTGAGCCTGAAGAAGTAGCTTGCTTTCCATAAGGCAGTCGCACGGTTTGAGGAACGATTTTCTCTTTGAAGAAAACTCTTTCCTCATACATCCATTACGCTCCTGTATTATTAAGGATTTTAGCAAATAAAAGATACAATCATTCTTTTATTTCGCTTCATTCTTCTTAATCCAATGGGGTTCATCCGAAGAGGTGGTGTCTAAGATTGAGGAATGGAAAAAGTAAAGAATGAGCCAGAGTTTGCTTTATCATTTCCTTGGAGTGCGAGAAGGCTATCAGTATGTCCGAATTTCCTATGAGAAGGAATGTATCCGATTTGTCCTCGCCCCCAAGAAGGAATTGTTTGTCTGTCCCGACTGTGAGCACTGAAGTGATCCGCAAAGGCGGATGTTGGCGAGAATTGCAAACCGTGCCCATTGGCCTCAACCCCGTCTTTCTGATCACAGAATTCTCCAAATGTCAGTGTCAAAAATGCCTGCGCCACTTTGAGAGCTCTCCCCTTGCCCACGCCATTGTCCACTACACGCGTGCCTTCGAAATGTTGGTCGACAACCTCCAGCCGATCATGTCCGAGACCTGGCCGATCTGGAGAGCCAGATGGGACACCATTAAAGCAACCCTCTCAATGGCCCGGTAAACGTTTCTAAAATTCGTTTAAAAATACCTCTATTTTTCCACTCTTTGTAGCTGATCAAATGCGCGTTTTCCTTGTCCTTTTCGAAGAGCTCAATTTGCTGCGCCGCAAATGTTGTAGAGTAAACGTTCATATTGGCTTCGTCGTTAAGGCGAAAGGAGCGGTTATCAAAATTTGCGGATCCCACCGACACCCAAACGTCATCAATGATCATTGATTTGCAGTGGTACATTGTGGGCTGGTATTCGTATATTTTGACCCCTGCCTTAAGTAATGGTCCCCATTTGGCACGTGAAGCATATCGCACCAGCGGCGTATCGGTGCGGGCGCCCGGCATAATAATCTCAACGTTAACCCCTCGTTCACACGCTGCAATCAATTCGTCGGACGTCAAATCACCCGGAATAAAATAGGAAGCGCTTAAGCGGATATTCTTTCGTGCGGCAGCAATCGAGAGCAGATACATCAGACGAACACTCTCGGCACCGTCTTTGGGTGAACTGTAGAAAACCTGCACAATGGCATCACCTGCGGGCTGCAATTCAGGAAAATAATCTTCTCCATCCAGAACCCGGGCACTGCTCTTCATCCAGTTATCCATGAACGCGGCCTGCATCTGCCCCACTCCTGGCCCTTCGAGTTCAAAATGAGAATCTCGCCAATGATCCGGCGAATCTGCGTTGCCCAGCCACATGTCAGCAAACCCAACTCCTCCAATAAAACCAATTTTACCATCCACAATCAGAAGTTTGCGATGATTGCGGTGGTTCAACCTTAAGGGGCTATACCAGACAAGAGGGTTGTATTTGATCACCTCAACGCCCGAGCTACGCATCAGGTTAATGTCATCCACATCCACACGCCGCGAACCAAGCCAATCCATTAAAACATGGACTTTTACCCCGGCTCTTGCCCGTTCCGCCAGCGCTTCAGAAAACTCCCTTCCCACAATTCCAGAAAAGTAGATATAAGTCTCAAGCGTTATGCTTTTTTTGGCCTCGCGAATGGCCTGAAGCATGGCCGGAAAAATCTGATCTCCATTGATGAGGCTGGTGATTTTGTTGCTAGAGACAAGACCAGGCCCCATGAGCTGTCCCATGGAACGCAAAAACTGGGGATCGTTGACGCTGTAGTGATGGTCTATTTTGTATTGAAGCCCTCTGCGATAGTTCGTCGTGCAACCACAAAACAAGACTGCCAGCAACAGAAATACTGTGCCGTGGCAAAAAAAATTCCGCATTTTGAAACTGCTAAACTTCATTCCTGTCATCATGTTAGCCAGAGCAGCAAAAAAGTCGAATGATGAATTTGGCATTTCAACTTCAGCCCATGCCTTCTTATCGCTAATTTGAAAAACTTTAGTTTATTTATTTAAGAAAATAACAGTCAAAAATTTGCGTTTTGAGAACACCGTGGCAATAGTTAAATATGAAACGCATCGTAATGATTAAACAAAGCCCTCTTTGTAATTATTCATGGGCGTTCTTATTACTGTCGACACAAACGTTTTGTGGAAAGAAAACTGAGTTTTCTTTTTTCGGTTAACTGCTGAAGAACCTTGATGTTTTTTATCTTATGAAGATAGCTTCAAAAATCAGCGCTCTGGGTGCCATTTCAGTCGTTGTAGTCAGTCTTCTGCTCACGCTGGTCGTCATTCTCCAAAAGGTTAAACTTGAGGGGGACGTCAATAAAATTCTGCGGGCTCAGGCGGAAGACGAGGCTGGAATGCTGGCACACCAGATCTATTCTGCATGCCAATCATCCGACGCCAGGACCATGCGACGTCTTGAATACAATCTGGATGTTGCAGAGCATCTGATCAATGAAGCCGGGGGGCTGACATTCGCCAGTGAAACAGTTGAGTGGAAAGCGACCAATCAGTTTACAAAACAGCCAATTACAGTCATTTTGCCCAAGTTCATGATTGGAAACAAGTGGCTGGGGCAAGTTATCACCACCAACATTCAGGTTCCCCTTGTAGATCAAGTCAAACACTTTACCCGCGATTCCCTTACAGTATTTCAGCGCGTCAATGACGATGGAGATATGTTGCGGGTATGCACCAGCGTTTTCACATCAAAAGGCGAACGAGCCCTCGGAATGTATATTCCCCGGCAGCTCGGAAATGGGAAAGAAGATCTCGTTATCAATAGTGTTCTGCAGGGAAAAGCAATTTTTGGCCGGGCTTTTGTCATTGATGAATGGATGATTTACGGGTGCAAACCCATTTGGAACAAAGAGAGATCAAAGATAATTGGCATGTTGTCCATCACCATCAGCATGAAAGATATCGTCAGGGACGCGCGACAGGTTGTGCTTTCTTCGAAACTGGGTAAATCAGGTTATGTTTACGTCGTGGAAGGAAAAGGTGATAAAAGAGGATGCTACGTCATCTCCAAGGACGGCAAACGCGATGGCGAGAACATTTGGGATGCGAAAGATGCCGATGGCCGCGCCTTCATACAATCCATTGTTGAGAAAGGAATTAAAAGTAAAGATGGCGACCGGATTGTTGAGCGGTATCCATGGAAAAATTTGGAAGAAAAGGTGCCACGCGAAAAATTTGTGTCTGTCACTTATTATGAACCATGGGATTGGGTGATTGGTGCCAGCGGTTACTACGATGATTATCAAGAAGCAGCAGATGCGACAAGCAGTGCATTGACACGAATGGTCCGATGGGTGGGAATTGCATCTTTACTCATGGCACTCGCTGCATTTGTCATCAGCTATTATCTTTCAGGTGGCATTACCAATCCCATTGTGCGGATTTCTGAAAAACTCTCGTCTGGAGCCGACCAGACAAACGCTGTTGCTAACCAACTCGTCACTGCAAGCCAGTCATTGGCAGAAGGTGCCAGCAATCAGGCCTCCGCACTGGAAGAAACCAGTTCATCTCTCGAAACCATGGCTTCTGTAGTCCAGCAAAACACTGCCAATGTGGATAAAGTCAACAGTCTTGCCCAGGCAGCCAGTGTTGCTGCAGATGTCGGTTCCCAAGACATGGAAAAAATGACGAAAGCCATGAAGGACATTCGTGCCAGTAGCGACGAAATCGGCAAGATCATCAAGACAATTGATGAAATCGCCTTTCAAACGAACATTTTGGCATTGAATGCAGCAGTTGAAGCAGCCCGCGCTGGTGAAGCTGGAATGGGATTCGCTGTGGTTGCCGAAGAAGTGAGAAATCTGGCCCAAAGATCGGCTCAAGCAGCCCGTGAAACAGCAAGTAAGATTGAAACAGCCGTTTCCAAGAGCGTACAAGGCGTACAGATCAGTGAAAAAGTGGCTTCCAGCCTCCGCGAGATCGTCATAAAAGCGCGTGAAGTCAGCAAACTGGCGGCGGAAGTTGCCACCGCTTCAAAGGAGCAATCCGATGGCATCCAACAAGTGAATAGCGCTGTCTCACAAGTAGATAAAGTCACCCAGACCAACGCTGCCGGAGCAGAGGAAACCGCCAGCGCTTCAAATGAGCTGAATTCCCAGGCTAGAGAATTGAATCAAGCCATCTCTGAGCTACTCAAACTCGTTAAAGGCTAAAAAGGCTGCCAGACCCCATATTATCCGCTGCGATAAGTGAGGAGCGACCAACGTAGCAATGTCTACTTCGCCGCGTCACAAAAAACAGAGATTGAGAAGCTGGGATACTTTGAAAAACCTTATTGTCGGGCTTGTCCAAATCCATTTGATAGGCACACTGTGCCTCTGCCTTCTTATGCTTTCCTAGTTTCTGCCATTTCGGAATTTTCATTTGGCAGTCACTCTAAACTTTCTTTTTTTCCACGAAGATTCAGAAAGGTTACAGAAAAAATCTCCAATTTTCTTAAGGTGAACCTTGATTACGAACTCTTCATGGAAATAATATGACGACTAGTAATCGAGAAACCACAGTATGAAAAAAGACACTACTTCAGAGGGCTCAGGAGAGACGCGTCGTAATTTTATTAAACAAGCCGTTTCTGTCGCCGCCCTAGCCTCCGCCGGCACAATTTTAAAAACCCCCGTTTATGGCCAAACTCAGGCACCTTCGCTTGGCCGCACAATCGGCGCCAATGATCGTATCCGTGTTGCCTACGTCGGCACAGGAAGTCAGGGCATGGCCCACATCCGCTCACAAAAGCAACATGCACAGGAAAACAACATAGAACAGGCTGCCATTTGCGATGTTTACAAGAAGCGGCTGAAGATTTCTCAGGCCTATTTAAAGTTGAGTGATGCCGATACAGTGGGAGATTACCGGCGTATTCTGGACCGAAAAGATATTGATGCCGTTGTGGTTTCCACCGTTGATAACTGGCATGCCCAAGTTGCCGTTGACGCCATGGAATCGGGTAAACATGTTTATGGCGAAAAACCGCTTGCCCGATACTTGATGGAAGGTTTTGAAATTTACGACAAGGTAAAGAAAACCGGGAAAGTTTTTCAGGTGGGTTCCCAATACTGCGCAGATCCAATGATTCACAAGGCTGCTGAATGGATCAAGGCTGGAAAAATCGGTCCCCTGGTTTGGGCTCAAGGTTCTTACTGCCGAAATAACCCCAAGAACAGCGAATGGACTTACCCCGTGGATGCTGATGCCAGTGAATCCAACATTGATTGGAACCAATGGCAAGGAAAGGCCAAAAAGGTTCCGTTCGATCCCAACCGCTTCTTTAGCTGGCACAAATACTACACTTACAATTCGGGAATTCTGGGGAATCTGCTTTCTCACATGGGACTTCCACTTCTATTGGCCATCGGCAATAACGAATTTCCAAAACGCGTCGCCTGCACCGGTACAAGAATGGTCTCAACGGATCGCGAAATCACGGATACGACCCACGTTTTGAGCCAATTTCCAAGCGGACTCACATTGTCTCTGGCGGGAAGTACTGTAAATGAACAAGGCATTCCGCAAATCATTCGCGGTCGTAAAGCCACCATTTATTTCTCTGCCAGCCAAAACAAAGCGGAACTTAAGCCAGAACGAATTTTCTCAGAAGAAATCGATGCGGAAAGCTTCAATGATGATTCCAAGATTGGCGAAATTTCGCGACTTGAAAAGAACTTCTTTGATTGCATCCGTTCCGGCAAAACTCCGTTTGCTAACATTGATCTGGCCATCCGTGTCCACACAATGCTTTGTCTCGCTGAAATGTCCGAACGGATGTCTCTAACGCTGCTCTTTGATGAGAAAACGAGAACGATTCGAACCGGGGATGGACAGGAAGTCAAACCTCTTGATTACGATACGGTTCTTAAGAACGCGTAAACTTTACCCTACAAAAAACGCGGTGGCATCGAGACCACCGCGTTTTTTTCTAAAATTAGAATGGCCTTGCCTGTTGCTTTGAAGCCGTCCTGATGGAATTCGTTCGTTCCCCAGAAAAACAGGTCTTCTCCAATTCAGACAACAATGTCTCCAACGCTTCATCGGTAAAGTCGCTCATCAAGCAGACCTGAATCCAATTGCGAGGGCGCAGGTAATAGCTGTTGAAGCTTACCAATAGACCAGCCTGCTGCAGGGCACTCCCCACATGATCCGACTTTAAATTTTTCGGAAGCGCAATTGTGATGACTCCAGGAGCCGCATCCACTTCAGCGCTTACAATTTCGAAGCCCATTGTGCGCAACTTGCCACGGAGGATGCGCGTGGCATCCGCTGTGTGGGCCTGTTTTGCCGGCCAATCAACACGTTTAAGAGAAGCCTCCAATCCCCGCAAGAGATTGGAAGAATGTGTAAATGCCACTCCATGATTCTGAACGTAGAACCCCAGATCAAGATATCGGGGCAGATGTTTTGAAGGCTGAACTTCATGGTCGAAAAAGACCAGAGATAGCCCCGGATACGCCGCTAATCCTTTTCCACTGGCACCAGAAGCCAGATAAACCCCACTTAAATCCACCGGCGCAACACCGATCGTACTGATACAATCCAGACACAATTTCGTCTTTGCCTCGGCACAAACCTGCTTCAACTCCGCCAGTGGAGTTAATACACCAGTCGAGGTCTCACCATGAACACACCAGACCCAATTTGTTGCCGGAGAACGCTCAAGAAAACGCTTCACCGCGCCAACGTCAAAAGGCTGGCCCCATGGGATTTCTATGGTATCAAACGTCAGTCCGAAACGCTCGGCCTGATCCTTTAAACGCTGTCCAAACTCCCCATTTACCAGAACCAGTCCCGGTTTGCCCAACAAAGATAATTGTGCGCCAATAACATCGTTTCCAAGGGTTCCAGAACCGAGCAGGATGATCCCGTGTTTTGCATTAACCAAAGAGCAAAGCCGTTTCTGAACTTCCTGATACTCATTCAAAAAAATCTCTGAACGATGGGACAATGGTGGTTGTTCAAAAGCGCGGCGCACCCAGGGATGAATGGGCACTGGTCCCGGTAGAAAACTGAATTCCTTCTTGGGTTCAGGCGTGAAGAATTGCTCGGCAGTTTTTTCAAAACCCTCAAGTGTCAAATACATGGGCTGAAACCACGCCTCTCCCTTGCCAACCAGCGGACCAAATGGGACAAAGCCAATGTGACGGTAGAGCTTGATCTGCCGCGTCGTCCCCGATATCACCCCCATGTCGTAGCCGTGTTCACCTGCATATTGCCAAAGCAAGGAAGTAAGACCTCGGAAAACCTGACCGGTGCGATACTCCTTTTCCACCGCCAATAAACGGATTTCACAAGGTTTTCTCCCGGCGGGAAGATAAGAATCCAGGTTGGCCAGTTTTTGATCCAACGAAAAAGGACGCTTTCCGCGAACGGCCATCATGCCAGCCAGTTGTTTTCCAGAAAGACAAATCAAATAGGTATTTTCACTGTGAAACTTATCAACCAGTCGAGGAGTTGCTGAACGTTCATGCTGTGGAATCTCTTCGACGAATGTCTTATAATTGAGCTGATGAATCAGTTCGAATTCCCAAGGCTCTGACGCTATTTTGAACTGCAGGCTTGTGCTCATAATTTTCTTTCTGATGTATCCGATGTCTTTGACGGGCAGGCTCTGAAATGGGCAAATTCCTGACTGATATTTTGTCGATGACAAAAGAGAATCAGGACTGCCAGCAAACTAAAACCAAAAGCAAGAGACCCATTGTGATCCAATAAAAAACTCGCTCCGGGAAGCAATAGGAAGGCCAGTAAGCCGCTGATGACCGTTCTGCGAAAAATCAGATATCCCAAGGCAAAAATAACGAGAAAAGCAACCCAGTCCCAACCGAAGATAACCAATCCGCCAACGGAAGGCGCAACTCCTTTTCCTCCGCGAAACCCCAATTGCACGGGCCAAATGTGGCCGACCACAACAGCAATCAACGCCAACAGAGCGCAACAGCCATTCTGAGTTTCATACATGGCAAGTCCGACGGCCAATAATCCCTTGATTCCATCGCCAAGAGACGTGAGCAAAAAACCATTTTTCCCCAGTACACGCCCCACATTGCGCGCGCCGATGTTGCCGCTCCCCAAAGTGCGGATATCCAATCCAGTCTTCCAACGCACCAAATAGTAACCCGTTGAAAAACATCCCAGGCAATATGCAATCAGCGTTACGATTACTGAGCACCCCGCCAATTCTTCAGTCATAGGGCCTATTGCAGTCATACTCTCGTATAGATAGATTTTCTGTAATGTTGCTAAAGGCTGACCTGCAAAAGTTAATACAAGAAAATGGCGCAGGAATCAATGCAAAGAATGCAAGAAATCACATCTCAAATCAACGATTGTAATTTTGAAAGTATCCAGCCATTAATCCGCGTGTTTATTAACCGCTTTTTTTACTTCCAATTACGATGAATTGTTTACACACCAGACACAACGGGAGTTGAATTTGCGGGAATCTATGGTTTTATGGATGCGTCATGAGCATAGTCACCAAGAAAGGCGATCACGGCCAAACGAGTTTGATGTACAACCGTTCTGTTTCAAAATGCCACCCTCGCGTGGCTGCATACGGAACGGTTGATGAATTGAACAGCGCCATCGGCTTGGCTCGGGCCAATGCCATTCACCCTTTTGTGAAAGAAAATCTTCTCAAGGTCCAAAAGGATCTTGTTGGTTTGATGGGCGAACTGGCAACCGCCATTGAAGACATGCCCCGCTATAAAAAAGATGGGCTTCCGCTTTTGACGAGTGAGGCCACAGCCAAAATTGAGGTGATTGTTAAAGAAATCGAAGCGCAGAAAATCTCCTTCAAAGGCTGGGCCACTCCCGGCGACAATGCAAGTTCGGCAGCTCTGGATTTTGCACGAACCGTCTGCCGTCGCGCAGAACGCAGCATCTGTGGGCTTCAGGAAATCAACCAACTCCACAATGCGGAGATCATCGTTTTTATCAACCGCCTGTCAGACCTGTTATGGCTTATGGCGCGTTGGGTGGAAACGCAATAGCCCACGTCCAATTTTACTTTTCCTTGTGGCAATTGATGCAGTTGGGGTAATCGTGACATTCGCAATGCCCCGCTGCCTCGCACTCGTGCTTGCTGGCTTCCTCTAAATTCAACTTAAAGAGAGAACTCCATCGAGTGGGATGTTCCACCAGCATCATGATAGCGCCAATGATGTAGAGTAATGAGAAGACATTATGCATCTGTGTGCCTTCCAATCCCAGAAAAGTCCCTCCTGGCAGGAAATGCACCAGTGATGGACTGAAAAACTGGGCACAGAAAAGCGCCAGCAAGACAAGTGCGTATCGGATTGAAAGCCGTAGATTGGCAATCATGAAAAGCGCCAACAGGGATTGAGCCGCTGTCAATAAAATCTCCGCAATCTGGAAACGCCCCATTGGAATCGGATGGCTAAGAGTGCCACTGGAAACCGCATACACGCCGGGAATCATTCCCACCAGCAATGTCCATTGGTTGAGTTTTGCCGAAAGCAGGCTTCCCAGCGCAACACTCCCATTTCCACGAAGTGCAAACATGATTGCCACCAAAAATTCTGGGGCTTCAGAAGCCACCGGGCCAATCCATTGAACAAGCAGAAATTCATTGATGCCGTAGGCCCTGCCCGCTCCGATCAAACCTTCACAAAACGGCTTTGCGTTGATCAAAATTGCGCCGCCAGCAAACAAAAATAACACGGCAGTGGCCACTCGACGCATATTCTTTGGTAGACGCACCAACTCGTTTGCTGGTCCCTCCACTTCCACTTCTTCCACCGGTCTCCGACTGGATTGGATCAGATAGTAAACATAAATTCCCATGAACACGATCATGTCATACCAGGCCAGTGTACCTTTGATGGGAATGACAAAAGCATAGAGAGTGGCAATCGCGAGAAGAACAATTTCCAGGCGCCGTTCCTTCCCCAGCTCAACGGGCTGACGCGTCTTCCACCACACGATCAACGCGATGAGCGACCAGGCAACGCCAATCACAAGTCGGTTTGCCCCTGTCATATTGGCAGCGGCAAACGAGGCGTAATGACTTTCTGGATGTTGTCCCGCCTGCCATGTGAAATACATATCGACCGCGTATTCCGGCAAAACAGAAATCAAAGCAACCACTGCGAGGGCCAGAGCCTGGGAAATATCGGATTGAGCAGCATCACACGCCCAAAGAAGCAGGAAAGCAGAACTGGTAATGGCAAACCCACTGGCCAATGCCATCATAAGCGGACTTAATTCCACTCCAGCAAACCGCATATACATCCCTGGCAGCGTTGCGGCAGCAGCCACCAATATCAAAAATCGATTCTTATTCATCTACCAAAAAACGCGGTTCGCAGGCTTTTGCACGCCGCAAGTATTAGATTAGCACGTTTTTACCAACTCAAGTCAAGAAAGCATAAAGTTCTCAATTGGCTAAAACATTATTTTTGCTTGTACATGAATTTGCCGGAAGCCATGAAAGCCTCCGGCAAATTTTGTAAAGGAATCCAGCGTTTATTAAACCGTCACAACCGGTAATGGTTTCATTGTCTTCCAAAGACCACGGGTGAAATCAGGGATTTCAACCGGCATGCTCCCCGTTTCGACGGAATAAGAGCTGATTTCAATCAGGCAGCTCCAAGCCGCTGCATCATAAACGGTTATATCAAGCGGCAAGCCGTTCTTCAGGCAATATAGGTGACGATAGTTCTCCACAAAATCCATGCCGCCATGGCCTGCACCGGCTGCACGGTCTTGCAGTTTGCGCCACATCGGATGCGTAAATTTTTCGCGCATGATCTTCATATCTTCATCGCTAAGCCACTCGTGAGACCCCGTGGAAGCTAGACCGTAGTCTTTTGGAGAATTGACAGCCATCCGAGCAGGATAATCGAAGAACGTTGCACCAGTTCCCGACAACGCGTTGATTCGGCTGTAAGGGCGAGGACTAATGACATCGTGTTGCAGCATGATTGTGCGGCCCAACTCGGTTTTAATGATCGAGGTGTTCATGTCACCACAAACATATATCTCGCCATTCTGTTTACCCCCGTTCGGGTTGTGATCTTTCCGCCATTTGGTCAAGCCCTTTTCAGGAGAGCTGACGGAAACCAAAAACTTGAATTGATCGCCACGTCCCACTCCCATGTATTGCGCCACAGGACCGAGACCGTGTGTCGGATACAGGTTGCCATTGTAAAGGCGATGGAAATTACGACGCCAGGCCCCTTCTCCCTCCAGACTGAAAAGTAAACTTCTCAAATCATGGATGTATGAGCATTCGCCGTGTGTCAGTTCCCCAAACACGCCTTCACGAGCCATGTTCAATACAAACAACTCGTTTTCTCCGTAACAGCAGTTTTCAAGAATCAGGCAGTGACGCTGCGTTTGTTCACTGGTGTCCACCAATTTCCATGCCTCGTCCACCGTCACAGAGGCCGCGACTTCCACAAACGCATGTTTGCCGCACTTCATCGCCTTCACGGCAACGGGAACGTGCCATTCCCAAGATGTGGCAACGTAAACAACATCGATGTTGTCCAATTCACAAAGTTTTTCAAAAATCGTCTCGGAACCGGCAAATACCTTGGGTTTCTGTCCATATTTTTTCTCGGCAGCCTTCGCGAGATTTTCGGCGCGAACAGGAATGATGTCACAAACAGCAACAATTTCAGCAAACTCGACATTCATGACGTCGTGCATCAGGCTTGATCCACGTCCACCGCAGCCAACACATGCCACGCGGATTTTATCCTTGGGAGCAGTGGTCAGTTCATTGACAGGCTTCTGTCCCTTGGGACGAGGGCGGGTTGTGCCAATATTTGGGATCAGTTTTACACCGCCAGCCGTCGTAACTGATTTGGTTTTGGCGGAAGCATCATTTGCAGCGAGCATCGGGATTCCAATGCCAGCCAATGCGGTTGCCTTTAAGAAATTCCTACGTGAGGCATCATAGTTGGACATAATCTTATTCTTTCTGCTTTCTTGTTGCGGCTAAATTTATCACAAGCTATTTCGAATAAACAATCCTAGAAATAGAAAAAAAGTAAAATAAAGAACAGAATAAAAACAGCCAAACACACGTCAAAACACGTGCTAAGTGCCCATCTCCCCTCTTCTCGTCGTTTGCCTTAATCGGCAAAATCCCGAACGTCCACCTCATTCTCTCCCTGATGTTTCTTCGCAATCAAAACGTAGATGGATGGAATCACCAGCAGGGTAAAAATCGTTCCCAGCGCCATTCCAGCAACGATTGTTATGCCAATTGAATTTCGCGCGGCGGCTCCGGGACCGCTGACAAGTGTCAGTGGGAAATGTCCGCAAACCGTCGCCAAGCTGGTCATCAGGACCGGACGCAAGCGGATCATTGCCGCCTTATGAACGGCTTCCACCTTCCCCAGTCCAGTGCGTTGGAGCTCATTGGCAAATTGAACTATCAGAATTCCGTTTTTTGAAACCAACCCCACCAGTGTCACCAACCCGACCTGCGAATAGATGTTAAGTGTGGTTGTCCATCCGTTGGTCCAAAAGGGCGTTGACGGATCGGGCATCTTTAAGAAGCTGAAAAGCAGCGCCCCCGACATTGCCAGTGGCACTGATCCCAGCAAAATAATGAGCGGATCCCTAAAACTGTTGAACTGCGCCGCAAGAACCAAAAAGATCAAAGTCAGCGCAAGCATGAATGCCGGCAGAAACTTGTTTCCCTCCACACGCAATTGTCTGGACTCGCCTGTGTAGTCTATCTTGTAGCCCTTCGGCAAAATCTTAGCTGATTCTGTCTCCAAAAACTTCAATGCATCATCAAGCGGGCGAATGGAAACCCCGCTGATTTTAACGGCGTTGAACTGTTGGAAACGGTTGAGTGACCGTGGGGTGTTTTTCTTTTTTAACGTGGCAAATGTGCTTAACGGAACCAGTTTGCCATTGGGCCCCTTGATGTAAGTGTTTTCCAACTGACTCGGGTTCAACCGTTGGACACGCTCAATTTGTGGAATGACCTTGTAACTGCGGCCATCCAGATTAAACCGATTGACGTAGTTACCACCAAACATGGCCCCCATGTCACTTCCCACCTGCGACATGCTCAATCCCGCGGATGCAACCTTGTCACGATCGATGACCAATTCCACTTCTGGCTGGTCAATTTTCGTATCAATCATTGGCGGAAAAGCAAACATGCCACTCTTTGCCGCGCGCGTTTGCAGCTCCTTTGCGTAACGCAAAATCACGTCAGGCTCGGCGGTCCCCCCAATTACAAATTCAACCGGAAATTGTCCCCCACCGGGTAATGCGGATGGAATTGCCGCATAAGCCTGCACCCCAGGAACTGCGCTGAATTTGGTCTGCAACTCTTTTGACAAAACGGCAGAACTCCTCTTTTTCCGCTCGCTCCAAGGTTTTAACACGAGACCGCTAAAACCGTTGTCTGCAAAAGTGATCTGGAATGTCTGGTCTACCTCCTTTAACCCCATCATTTCCTTGTTCAAGTAGTCCGAGTAAAAAAGTGACTGGTCAACAGTCGCATCTGCTGGTGCTTCGACGATTCCAATTATAAATCCCTGATCTTCTTCCGGGGCCAACTCTTTCGACGCCATCATGTAAAACGGAATGGAAAGCAGGCTTAACACCACCCAAATGATGTAAACCGCAGGGCGAGCCGAAAGGGTAACATCCAAAATCCGGCCATAGACTTGCCGCATTTTGTCAAAACCACGATTGATTCTCCCAGTCAAGCCATGGTCCTCACGACCGGAATCCAAAAGCTTGGACGACATCAGCGGCGATAGTGTCAGCGCAACAACACCAGAGATAAAGACCGCCCCCGCCAGAGTAAACGCAAACTCGCGAAATAAAGAACCGGTCAACCCACCCAGAAAACCAATCGGAGCATACACGGCAGCCAACGTCACGGTCATCGCTATGACAGGCCCAACCAGCTCACGCGCCCCCAAAAGCGCCGCCCGTCGTGGCGTCAGACCTTCACGCACGTGGCGCTCCACGTTTTCCACGATAACAATGGCGTCGTCCACTACCAGCCCGACGGAAAGCACAATTGCCAGCAACGTCAGCAGATTCACGGTAAAACCAAAGACCTGCATCAGAAAAATCGCACCAATCAAGGAAAGCGGAATCGCAACAAGCGGAACCAACACAGAACGAAGTGATCCAAGGAAAAGGAAAATGACAATGGCCACGATAACCAATGTCTCCGTCAACGTTTTCAAAACCTCATGTATGGCGTCATTGATGTAGTCGGTTGCGTCATAGGCAAATGCGGCGTCCAATCCAGTTGGCAATTGCTTTTTAATGGAATCCATCTCGGCACGCACCCGCTTGATGACATCCAGAGAGTTAGCATTCGGCAAAACCCACACCCCCATGAACACGGCTTTTTTCCCGGCAAACCGAACTTCCGCGCTGTAATCGTCGGCCCCCAATTCAACATCCGCAATATCGCCCAGCCGCACCAGTTTGTCCCCAGATTGCCGGATCACGAGGTTTCGGAATTCATCAGAGGATCGCAAGTCGGTGTTCGCAGTCAGGTTAATCTGTACAAGCGATCCCTTTGTCCGACCTATGGAACTCAAATAATTGTTGGCCGCCAAAGCATCACGGACCAAACTCGGATTTACTCCCAAAGCCGCCATCCGATCCGGTTTCAACCAAAGTCGCATGGCAAAAGTGCGCGCCCCCAGAATGTCGGCACGTTGCACCCCCTCCAACGCTGTCAAGCGTGGTTGAACCACTCGAACGAGATAATCGGTAATCTGGTTTGGCAGCAGCATATCTGACGAAAAGGTCAGATAAGCGGAGGCAAATTGAGAATCCGCAGTCTCAATATTGATAATTGGCACCTCGGCTTCCGGCGGGAGGTCGTTGCGAACCTGATCCACTTTGGAACTGATTTCGGCGAGGGCCTTTGTGGCGTCATAGTTCAACCGGAGTCGGATCGTTATGGTCGACAATCCCAAAGTGCTGGAGGATTGAACATAGTCAATGCCATCGGCGGAAGCGATGGCACGTTCCAGCGGGGTTGTAATAAAACCACGGACCAGATCCGCACTTGCTCCCACGTAAACAGTCGTCACTGTCACCGTTGCGTTGTCGTTTCGGGGATACTCGCGCACGACCAACGTTTTGATTGCCTGCAATCCCAGTATCAGAATGACCAGATTAACAACCACCGCCAAGACAGGCCGCCGTATGAAAATGTCGGTAATAGATTTCATGGCCGTGGATTAACTTTCTGATGGGTGCGGTTCCATTTCCTGCTTGGGAACAACAGAGTTGTTCTCAACGACCGTAACGCCATTTCTCAATTTAAACACCCCCGCACTGACCACTTTATCCCCAGCCTTCACCCCGGATTCGACCGTGACGAAATCGCCCTGCGCCCGTCCTGCCCGAATGAATTGCTGGCGCACCACAAGCCCTGATTTCCCCTCTTTCGCCGGTTCCACAATGTAAACCGAATCTCCGTAGGGAGCGCTCAAGACTGAAGTAATCGGAATCACGAGAACCGAATCCTTTTCTGGCATCAAAACCTCAACTTTGACAAACATGCCAGGTCGCAATAACTGATTCGTATTGGAAAAAGTCGCCTGTAAATCCACGCTGCGCGTCCCGGAATCCACTTCCGGGGTAATCGCGGTTAATTGACCTTCAAACTGCTGGCCCGGATAAGCATCCGCTGTCAAGTGAACCCTCATCCCCTTGACCAGCCTTGGGAGATTCGACTGAGGCAAAGAAAAATCCGTGTGGATCGGGGCCAGTGATTGGAGGGAAACAATCGCCTTCCCCGCGTCCAGATATTGCCCGAGATTTACTTGTCGAAGGCCGAGTTTTCCAGAAAATGGCGCACGGATGGTCTTTTTCTCAATCGTGGCACGAATGGTGTCAGCCTCCGCCTTGAGTTGTTTCAAGGAGGACTCAATCGTATCAAGGTCTGACTGCGAATTCACCTTTTCCTGACGAAGTGCCTTTTGACGATTCAGGTTAATCTCTGCCAGTTCAACCTGTGCCTCAACGGCTCGCAACTGCGCCTGTTCAGAGGATGTATCAAGCTTTACAAGCAAATTCCCCTTTTCCACCACACCGCCCGATTCAAAACCTATTTCCTTCACAGTGCCCGCAATCTCCGGAGCCACCGTCACACCTTGAACGGCTGTCACCGTTCCGATGGATGAAAGCGTCTGCTGCCATTTTTCCTCTTTCACAATGGCTGTGGCCACCGTCTCAGGCGGTTCCACATACGTCTTTCCCGCATCCATCAATTTACGAATCTGCAGCGTCTTGATACCGGCAACAAGACCCACAACAAGCACGACAATTCCAACAGCAATGAGAATTTTGATTTTCATACTCAGACGCCCCAATAAACCTTGGGAGAAAAAAGAACGGTCAAAACTTAAAAAAGTGCGTTAGCAATATGATGTAACGTACCTGACTGCAAGAGAAAAATGCTTGAAGTACAAATGAATTAAATTCACTAAAACGATTTATTGATCTCACAACCTTAAGCAATGCCTCGTTTTACGTGAATATAATGCACCTTTAACACCACTTGAACAGGGCGGAATCAGAAGTCAGTTGAATTTCTCAGCAATGAGCTTTTTATCATGCGCTTTTTTCAGCCAAAACACGATTGAGCCGCGAAATTGCTTCGTCGATTTCCGCTCGACTCTTAAAACCGATGACAACTGCATCCAACTCTGGGCGCGACATGGCATAACGAGCCGCCTTCTCTCGGTCTTCGGCATCCACAAACTCTCCATCGCCCACCAGTTTCATACCAATAATACCACGGCCCTTGTCTCGCATGGTCTTCATTTCTGCCAGAACGGGTGCCATGTCCTTGCCAGAATCGTTCCACGTTTCTCCCGGACCATCAATATGCTTGCACTGGGGATTGACGCGAACAAGGTGCACCTCCGGCCACTTCGAAGCGGCTGCGGCACGTAACGCAGGCAAGCTGTGACATGAGACTCCCTTTGCACGAATCCATTTCTTATCCTTGGCTTCATCAAAAGCATCCATCATCCGTTTCCATTCATCCGTCCAAGTGCCCTTTACCATGCAATGAACCAAAAGGCTGTCCACGTAATCCACATCAAACGTCTTCCGATGCTTATCGATGACCTCCATTATTTTTTCCGGGTTTCCCATGACTTTCGATTGAATGAACAATTTCTCGCGAGGCAACCCTTTTATGGCACCGCCAAGCCACTCGAACGTGCGATAACTCTGGGCACAATCAAAATACGTGATTCCCTGATCGTAGGCATAATGAATGAGGTTGTTGAACTCTTTCTGCCCAAGCGCATATTGCACCTGGCCGCTATTGCTGCCAGTGCCAAATCCCAACCTGCTAAGCCGAATTCCCGTATTCCCCAAGGTGACTTGATCCACAGCGGTGCGCTTGGCTGGTTGAGCAAAACTTGACTTCCCCAAAAGGAGAGCTCCGGTAACAACACTTGTTCTTTGCAAAAATTGACGTCGACTCAGCGTTTTTGAGTTCATAAACAATTCGTTTTGGGGTGGATGTATTTTCAAGATCAATTCTATTGGGAAAATTAACCTCCGAAAAGCACTTTTTATAAAAGGGCCACGGGCTATTTTCTTCCTGATAGAAATAAACCTTCGAAAAGCAATATATGAATACTCTGGAAGTTGTCAAAAACAGCCAGAGAGATCTGACATCCTTTTTTAAAAAAGTGGTCTTCTCAGAAGCAAATCGGATGCTCCCCATCTCCATCTCCATCACTCGACTGGCGACGGCAGATTTCAACCTGGAAAAATGACAAATTATTTAGAATTATATGAACATAAATCTTTTTCATTCTGCATCTTGTCATTCAAATTCAATCGTTCTATTTTTACGATTGTTGATGGCAATTTTTTTGAGTAACTCTGCTGCACAATATTTAAGAACTTTGGGATAACGATTGAAAATTGATAATGCTGGCTACCAACCGGTCACAGTAATGGATCGTTTTTGCAGGAGAATCAATTCGCTGCCAAGCTCGCGTCAGTGGATTTTATGTTTAGTAACTCTCTTCACCTTCTTCTTTTTGCTTGGAAGTCGATCCCTGAACGAAAGTGATGAAGGCCGTTACGCAGAGATTTCCCGAGAGATGGTCGAGAGTGGGAATTGGCTCGTTCCGCATTTCTGGTATCTACCTCATTTTGATAAACCCCCAGTGATCTATTGGGCTGTGGCAGAATCCATGCGCCTTTTCGGAACCAACGAATGGGCCGTGCGCATTCCGCTGGCTTTGGCTGGCATCAGCGGTGTTGTGGCAGCGTATTTTCTGGCGTTGAGTATCGCAGGAAAACGGGTTGCTTTTTGGACCGTCCTTATTCTTCAAACTTCTGCGCTTTATTTTGGAATGTCACGCGTAGTGACACCAGACATGTTTCTCACCCAATTCATTGCATGGACAATTTTCTTTTTTTGGAAAGCGTGGAATTCCCAACCTGATTTGGATCTAGGATCCACACCATCTGGAACCCCATTTCTGATTTCATTACTTTGGACCTCTGCCGGTTGGCTCGCGTGCGCAGGGGGATTCCTTTCCAAGGGCCCCATTGCTGTTCTGATTCCTCTTTCAGCTCTTATTGGGCTTTTCATCTATAAACGAAGTGAAAAAAGAAAAATAAGAGTCATGAGTTTGAGTCTGCTCCTGAGTTTTCCTCTTTTTATAATTTTGATTCTACCGTGGTTTCTGAAGGTCTTTGCCGCTGTTCCTGAAAGCTGGAACTTCATGGTCTTTGGCCAAGTCTTTGGGCATTATCTCGGAACTGCGATCAAGAACCGACCAGGAGGGCCACACTATTTTTTTGTCATTCTTGCAATTGGTTTTCTGCCATGGACATGGGTTTTATTCCGGTTCTGGTCAAAACCTTATTGGCAAACACTCTCCCCGAAAAATCGTGAGGGCTGGGTCTACCTTCTGACCGGAGCACTCTTCACGTTCGTATTTTTCACCTGCAGCCGATCAAAACTCCCGGCTTACATTCTCCCGATGTTTGTTCCGCTGGCAGTTCTGACGGCAATGCGATTCTTCATCACAGACACCCAAACAATCATACAAAGCCGACTGTGGAAATGGGTTTTGCAGACTCCCATTTTCATGGCAATCGCGATTCCCATTGCCTTGATGTGTATTTTAAAACGACCAGATATTTGGTGGACTTGGGGAATCATCGCTCTCTTCATCATCTGCGGAGTTTTACTTTACAAGAAGAGTCGTGATTGGACTTCTAGTCAATGTGCCGGAACAGCCGTGTTTTTGATGCTGATAAACATGCTTTTGTTGGGAATCAATTTTCCCCAAATCGAGACCTCAATCAAAAGCAGTCAGACACTCAAACCGTTGGGGATTGCGATCAGGAACGCCTATCATCCCGGAGACCGTCTGGTCTGCTGGGGAGGCTTTCCTCAAGGACTTCCCTTCTACGCCGCCCCCCTGATGAACGACACAAACCGTTTTTATTTGGGAGGAACCTCCTTCAAGCAAGTCCCATTCGAGTTCCCCGGGAACAGAGAGCGCATGGGGAAATGGGTGTTATCGTCGCCAAAGGATCTCGACAAGTTTCTAACAAGCACAAACCGTGTCCTGGTTGCCGGATTTCAGGGGACTTTTGAGGAAGCAAAGAAACGCACACCTACCAATACGTTCGTCTTTCTCACAAAAGTCGGCAGGTGGGAATTGTTTGTCAATCATGACTAGGTTACCAGAGATGAGTCAATTCGAAGAAAACGATTTCTTGATTGCCAATAACAAACGGACCTGGCAATGATCGGGCGATGAAAAGAGCCGTTCGCATTTTTTTGGCAATACTGGCTGTTCTTCTGATTGTTACAGTTTCGATTGGGCTTTATCAGGTGCGAGACCGACACCCCGGATATTCTCTGGACCTTCGGTTGCCAAAAAACAATTTACCTGTTTCTCCAATCAAGGTTGGCTTGGCTGCTGAGAAAATCACTCCAACCATTGTGGACACTTGGGTGGATGGAGATGGAAACGCCCAATACGAACCATCAAAGGGTGACACTTTCAAGGATAACAACTCAAACGGCAAGTTCGACGCCTACTGGATCGCTGGTTATGGCAACAAACGCGCTGCACAAGGCGTTCACGATGACATTTGGGCTCGGGCAATTGTTTTTGACGATGGCGCAAGCTGTGTTGCACTGGTGGTGCTGGATGCGATCGGAATGTTCAATGATGATGTCATTACAATTCGAGAAATGACACAAAAAGCCTGCCCGCAAATTAATCATGTCATCGTTTCTTCCACGCATTGTCACGAGGTGCCAGACTTGATGGGATTATGGGGGAACGGTATGTTTTCGAGCGGAGTGAACAAGGATTATTTGCGGTTTGTTCAAAATCAAGCCGTCAAAGCTCTGACCAATGCATACTCATCACGCAAAACTGCGATTCTCAAGACTGCGCAGACAGGCCCCGTTGAAGAGGATCTTGTCCAAGATTCGCGTCCCCCCATGGTTCTTGATAATTGCATTCGCATGATGAAGTTTGAGGAGGCTCAGACAGGTAAAACGATGGGAATTTTTCTCAACTTTGGAAATCATCCCGAATCTTTGGGCGGCGCAAATCTCCAGATCACCGCGGATTTTCCGCACTACTGGCTGGATGGAATCGAACAAGGCATTTTCTACGGCAACGAAAAAAAACGTGTGGGAATTGGTGGGGTTGCCATCTTTGCCAATGGAGCGATTGGTGGGCTCATGACTTCGATGCACTGCGAAACGTTCGATCCCTGGCTAAACAAAAAATTTGGTCCGAATGAATACACGTTTGAAAGAGCGCGTGCACAGGGATACCGCCTTGCGGCCAAAGTGCTGGATCAATTGGAAAAAGGTGACTGGCAAACGCTGGAGCACCCGACCATTTCACTGCACGCCAAAACATTTCAGCTCCGTGTCGACAATTACCTGTTTAAATTAGGCGGCTCGCTCGGCGTAATGAACCGAGGTTTCATTCACTTGCGCAACGTGCGCAGCGAAGTGGATTTGTTGAAAATCGGACCAGCGTGGTTTCTAACTATCCCCGGTGAAATCTACCCGGAGATCGTCAACGACGGAATTGAGGCTCCCGAAGGCAGAGACTACAATGTGCAACCAATCGAAGTTCCCCCAATCCGCAAAATGATGAAGGGAAAAATCAATTTTATCATCGGCCTGGCAAACGACGAGGTCGGATACATCCTGCCCAAATCCGAATGGGACGAGAAAGCGCCATACACTTACGGAAAAAAGAAATATGGCGAAATCAATTCATTGGGAGCCGAAACAGGACCAACCATTCACGCCATGGCAAAGGAACTTTTACTAACGAGTCCTTAACATAGAATACAATTGGGGCACAAAAATAGAACGGATAAAGCCTGGGGGGGGGAACCTGCCCCATAAGGCTGAGCAAGTCCGAAACGCTGAGTAAAAAATAAATCGTTCTGTTCGATTGAACTGTTACACCATGAGTTCGAACCAAGAACCAATACAACAGGAACGAACAAAACCACACGCACCATTATTTTCACACCTCTTTTGGTAATTCCAAAATTAAACTTTCTCGCCCCCCCTCAAGCAAAAGTGGTTTCAGCCGCAATCTCAGGAATCGTTGCTAATCCGATTCGAATGCCGGTTATTGAACATTTTATACCGCAACGGTTGATTTGCTAGGAGCAGCCTGGCTCAGTCCAATAGAGAAACCAACCGATCAATTATCCTCAACGCAAAAGAAAACCAGCTTGATGACATCGACTGATTCACAGTCAATGAGTATTCATGCTTATTTCCACGGAAGCCAATACCTGCTTTCATTCAGGTAACAAAAGAATACCCGGCTGGATAATGACGAATAATGAACTGCATGTTGTACTTTATTTATCAACACAGGAAACTCTTTTCGGCTCATTTATCAAACTTGAAAAACCGTGAAAGAATCAGTTGAAAAACAGGGCTCTTAAAATGAAAAAGCCCACTCAAAACCGACCTCGTCTCAATGCCTCGGGAATATCTGATGTTCCTGCCTATAAGAATGCGAAACTCTCACCTGAAAAACGCGTCAAAGACCTGCTTGCGCGAATGACTTTGGAGCAGAAGGCAGCCCAGATGATGTGTATCTGGAGAAGCAAAGCCGAGACACTTGTCGATGCGGATGGCAACTTCGATTTGCAGAAGGCTCGAAAAACACTCGGCAAAGGCGCAGGCATTGGGCAAGTGGGTCGCCCAAGCGACGCTGGTAAAGGAAAAGATGCCCGTGGAATGGCTGAATTAACCAACGCAATTCAAAGATTTTTTATTGAGGAAATGCCATTGGGAATTCCTGTGATTTTCCATGAGGAATGTCTTCATGGCCATGCTGCGGTTGGCGGCACCAGCTTTCCTCAACCAATCGGGCTGGGGGCAACATTCAACCCCAAACTGGTGGAAGATTTATTTACAATGACAGCACTGGAGGCTCGCAGCCGTGGTGCCCATCAGGCGCTAACGCCCGTAGTTGACGTTGCACGAGATCCCCGCTGGGGACGGGTCGAAGAAACTTATGGGGAAGACCCATATCTGGTCGCTCAAATGGGGATCGCGGCAGTCCGGGGTTTTCAGGGGGACGGTTCGTTTCGAGACAAAACGCACGTGATGGCAACACTCAAACATTTTGCAGCGCATGGCCAGCCTGAGTCAGGCATGAATTGCGCCCCTGTCAATGTCTCTGAACGTGTGCTTCGCGAGACGTTTCTTTCCACGTTCAAAACGGTTCTTGATGTGGCGGGAGCAGTCAGCGTAATGGCATCCTACAATGAGATTGATGGCGTTCCCTCACATGCCAACAAATGGCTGTTACGCGATGTTCTGCGCAAAGAGTGGGGATTTAAAGGCTTCGTCGTTTCCGATTATTATGCAATCTGGGAACTGGGCTACAGACCGGAGACTCACGGACATTTCATTGCAAAAAACAAAGCCGAATCATGCTGTCTGGCAGTCAAAGCTGGGGTCAATATCGAATTACCAGATCCGGATTGCAACAAAGAGCTGGTTTCTCTCGTCCGCAAAGGCGATTTGCGAGAATCTGAATTGGACGAACTGGTTGCCCCCATGCTCTTGTGGAAGTTCAAGCTTGGCTTGTTCGATGATCCATATGTTGCCCCCGAGACTGCTGACAGAGTAACTGGGTGCGAGGCACACCGGGCGTTGGCTCTTCAGGCAGCCTGTGAGACGATCACTCTCCTCAAGAACGAGAACCATACAGTTCCACTCAACCCTTCCAAGATCAAGACAATCGCAGTGATAGGGCCAAATGCAAACCGAAGTCTGCTGGGGGGATACAGCGGAGTGCCAAAAACAGAAATCACCGTGTTAGAAGGCATCAAAGCCAGAGCCGGGAATGGGATTCGCGTCGTTTACAGCGAAGGATGCAAAATCACCGTGGAAGGCTCGTGGAATGAAGACAAAGTCGTATCCAGTAATCCAGAGGAGGATTGCCGTCAGATTGCCGAAGCGGTTGCGATTGCCAAGAAAGCCGACGTCATTGTAATGGCGATTGGAGGGAATGAACAAACTTCGCGTGAGGCGTGGTCATTGACACATTTGGGAGATCGCGCTCAACTGGACCTTGTCGGCAGCCAGGAAAAGTTGGTTCAGGCAATGACCGCCTTGGGCAAACCAGTTGTGGTGTTTCTATTCAATGGACGTCCGTTGACTATCAACATACTGGCTGAAACCGTGCCTGCCATTTTTGAGTGCTGGTATTTGGGACAAGAAACAGGCAGGGCTGTTGCAAATGTTCTGTTCGGTGACGTCAATCCAAGTGGCAAGCTGCCAATCACCATTCCACGCTCCGTCGGCCATCTGCCAGTGTTTTATAACTACAAACCGTCTGCACGACGCGGATATTTGTTTGATGACGTTACCCCTCTGTTTCCGTTTGGATTCGGTCTCAGCTACACCCAATTTAAGTTTGAAAATCCTCGCCTGAAGAAAAAAAGAATCAAAGTCGGAGAAAGCACAACCATTCAGGTTGATGTGACAAATGTAGGGAATTTTGAGGGGGCAGAAGTGGTCCAAATGTATATTCGTGATCTGTTCAGCTCAGTAACACGACCTATAAAAGAATTGAAAGGTTTCCGAAAAATTCACCTTTCTGCGGGGGAAACTCAATCAGTCACCCTCAATATCACACCCGATTCATTATCATTCTACGACATTAACATGGATTATCGAGTTGAACCGGGGGAATTCGAAATCCAGATCGGCAATTCGTCACGTGACGCGGATTTGCAAAAAGTGGTCCTAACCGTCGTGTAATCAGGGTACTCTATGACAGCACAGGATCAACACCTCTCGTTCTTCGAAAAAGCAGGTTACAGCCTAGGAGACAGCGCTGCGAACTTTGTCTTCATGACAATGGTGCTGTTCCAACTCAACTTTTACACGGACGTATTCGGGCTGACAGCGAGTGCAGCGGCAGCAATACTTCTCTGGCCGCGCTTGTGGGATGCGGTTGCAGACCCCATCGTTGGCATTCTAGCAGACCGCACAAACACGCGATGGGGCAAGTTTCGCCCATGGGTGTTGTTCACCTCAATTCCCTGGTTTATCGTGATGATCCTCGCCTATACCACACCTCAAGGATACAGCACAGCGGCGTTGATTGCTTACGCTATTATCACAAATACCTTGCTGATGACGTTCTACTCCATGAACAACATGCCCTATGCAGCTTTAGGCGGCGTCATGACAGGCAACATCCAGGAGCGAACGAGTCTGAATTCCTACCGATTCATTGCTGTAAACGCGGCACAATTCATTGTGGGAGGTTTTACGCTTCCACTGGTCGCCAAATTTGCAGCTAAGCACGCAGCACAGACAGGCACAATAAACAGTATTTCTAATATACAGTATGGATGGAAAATGACAATGACACTCTGGGCAATTGTATGCCTGGTATGTTTCATAACAACTTTTGCAACAACGCGTGAACGAATTCAGCCGACCAACAAGGGAAAATCCTCCCCTCTCCAGGATTTTCGCGACTTACTAAAAAACAATCCATGGAAAGTCATGTTGTGTTGGACACTAGTACACTTTGCAATCCTCTCATTTCGCGGAGGCGCTCTCTATAACTATTATCACCATTACGCGGACAAGACCGCCATGTTCGAGTGTGTGAAAACATTCGGTCTGACAGCTCCAGCGCTTGTTCCGGGGGCATCGACATCCGGTGGCATTCTGGAATGGCTCGGGTATATCGTCCATGGAGATCAAACGGCTCCAAATGTGGCAGATGTTTTCAACAGTCTTGTCAACATGTTGGGCACAGGATTGACCATAATCGTCATTTTGCTCTCTCCGTCGCTTGCCAAGAAATTCGGAAAAAAAGCAGTCGCTGCCACGGGGTTTGCCTTAGCTACGATTGGCTCGTTTTCGTTCTACTTGCTCGGCCCCACGAATGTATGGGGAATGCTTGCAATCACAGCGTTCGTCTCGATTGCCTACGCTCCAACGATTCCTCTGGCATGGTCCATTTTTGCGGATGTTGCCGATTATTCAGAATGGAAAGTCGGACGCCGGTTCACAGGCATGGTCTTTGCCACGATCGGCTTCGCGTTAAAATCCGGATTGGCACTCGGATCCGCATCGTTTCTCTGGATCATGGTTGGCTGTTTTAACTATGACACGCAGACGCCGGATACGGTTGCTGCGATCCAGGGTTACCGGACCTGCAGTGGACTGGTTGTTGGCTTCTTATTTGCCATCTGCACGGTCCTGTTGACCATCTACCAGCTTAACAAACGGCTCACACTTCAAATGGCTGACGAATTGGCTGAGCGCCGGATTCGCTTAGGTGGCCAACCCAGTGGGACAAAAGTATGACCAACAATTTCTCGTGGAACGCGGGCTGAACGACAGTTCTCATCGTCAACAGTAATACGTTCCTTGAGATGAAAAAAATAACGATAACCCGAAATCAACTATGCAAAACATTCCCATCATTTCCCGAACTGTCTGTGGCTGTGTGGCAGCCCTACTGTGCGCATTTATAACTGGTTGTGGAACTACCGATACCCGTTCGGCACAACAGTCCTCTTCCACAGCAAAAACCTCCGCAACAACTCCAACCACAACAAGCCCTGCACCTGCAGCACCAGTCGTTGCCTCTCCAACCTTGATTCGGATCAAGGCAGGTGTTTCGGAGCCATTCAAAGATTCGAATGGCAATGTCTGGGAAGCTGAACGTGGATTTGATGGTGGTAGCATTATCGCTCGTGACGGAATAACAGTTGCCAATACAAAAGACGAAGGACTTTTTTTGAGTGAACACTACTCGATGGACTCCTTCTCCTGCCCTCTTGCCAACGGGAAATACATTGCCAAACTCTATTTCTCGGAAATGTTCGAAGGCATAACCGGACCAGGGCAACGGGTATTTTCATTCAACGTCCAAGGGCATGAATTCAAGGATTTCGATGTTTGGGTGAGAGCTGGTGGCCCTCATCGTGCTTACATTGAATCGGTGCCAGTGGAAGTCAATGACGGCAAATTCAAAATTACCTTCACCAGCAATATTGAAAATCCCCAGATCAACGCAATAGAGGTTATTCCCCAACCATAATCATCTAGACGTGAAGTGTGTAGAACAATGTGTTGTGGCCGTCAGACAGTTTAAAGGCTGACGGCTATAACCCTGTAAAACAACTTCGATTGGCAATTGATTTGCAACAGGAGCCCCAGAATTGTCCACACATACCATGATGCAACTTTCATTAAATCCCACCCCGGCAATTCTGTTTGCGTTGACTATTAGCTTTGTCACCATTGTGTCACCCGATTCCATTGCCGATTCCACTGATGCGGCACAACATTGGACCTCCGACAATGGGAATGGCACGTATTCGAACCCGTTATTTTATGAGGAATTTGAAGACCCAGACGTGATTCGCGTGGGTAATGATTATTTCCTCGCTGGAACCACCATGCACATGAATCCAGCGGTTCAAATCATGCATTCCAAGGATCTGGTAAACTGGAAACTCGCTGGTTATTGCACAAACAAACTCGATCTCGGTCCAGCCTATCGTCTGGAAGATGGGAGAGGAATTTATGGCAATGGCATCTGGGCTCCATGTATCCGTTATCACAAGGGGATATTCTATATTATTGCCAATGTGAACGGCGCCGGGCTCATGGTTTACCGATCCAAGTCGATTCAGGGGCCATGGGAGTTGAATCAGTTACCCGGCAGACATGACATGTCAGTCCTTTTCGATGACGACGACAAGGTGTACATCATCTCGGGTGCGAGCAGCCCATATCCCATTGAGGAGTTGACACCGGATCTGAAGGCTTTTGTCCCTGGTGTTCGGCATCAGTTAGTCGGCAAAATGGGAGAAGGCCATCATCTCTACAAAATAAATGGTAAATACGTTGATGTTTCCGCAATTCCAGGTGGAACTGTTGACCAAATGGTTGCTGTCGCTTCTTCAATAGACGGCCCTTGGAAAGTTGAGCGCATGGTGCAAGGGGAATCACTGGGAGTGACGACTGTGGCGCCTCTTCACGCACGCCCCAACGACCGCGGTTTGACCTTGCATCAGGGAGGCATTGTTGACACTCCGTCCGGCGAATGGTGGAGCATCATCATGTCCGACCACGGGAGTGCGGGGCGCATGGTTTCCCTTGTCCCAATCACTTGGGATGGAGGTTTCCCTCTAATTGGCCTTCCTGGGAATTTGCGCAAAGCGCCTAACACTTGGATCAAGCCCAAAACTGGTTATGTTCAAACCGCCAAGCCTGCATTTATCCACGACGACAACTTTGATAACGGAAAACTTAATCCTCTTTGGCAGTGGAACCACGTTCCCGATGATAACAAGTGGTCTACCACAGAAAAGCGAGGGGTTCTCCGCTTGCATTCCTTGCCAGCCAAAGATTTTTGGACTGCCCGCAATAGCCTTTGCCAGCGCCCCCCCGGCCCTGAATCAATCATGACGGTTGAACTGAATACAACAGGCATGGTTGCCGGGGACACTGCAGGACTGGCTCTGTTGAGTGTTCCCTATGCTTGGATTGGCGTGGTGAAAACTGCTGAATGCTCAACATTGCAAATGTTCCAAGGCCGTGGCGGCGCGCGGCGAGGTGAAACCGTTGCTCCAAATATCCCTGCAGTAGTAGGAACCACCAATCCCCCAAGTCATTTGTGGTTGCGTGTTGCCTGTAATTTCGACACAGATGAGGCCGTGTTCAGTTGGAGCGCTGATGGCAAGCAATTTGCATCGTTGGGAAGTCCGTATAAAATGAAATTTCAGTTAATCACCTTTCAGGGAGTTCGTCCTGCACTTTTTAATTTCAACACCTCTGGCAGGTCTGGTGGCTATGCTGACTTCGATAATTACATTGTTACCGAACCGCGAGCCAGGGGGATTGAGCGTGACATTCCAATGGGCAAAACCATCATGTTCATCAGTGGAGCTGACAATAGTTTTCTGGCCGCAGATTTGCAAAGCAACCTTCTGGTCAATGTAGCGGCAGAATCAATTGATGCGAACAGACTCAACACACGATTCCGAGTGGTTGACCTTGGGAAGGGACGCGTTGCGTTGAAAGCTGCCAATGGTCGATTCGTTTGTGTGTCTGATGCTGGCGTCATCTTAAAGGACCTTGAGGGCAAATCTCCAAGTGATACCGAATCATTTCAATGGATCAACCTGATGCTGGGGGACACAATGCTCATGTCGCTAACGAATCACCGTTACATGGCAATCAAGCCAAACGCGCCGGGGCAAGTCACCGCAACCGCCACTGGTCCAACTCCGGCTCGCAAAGGGGGCGAGTGTTTCAAATGGAAAGTGATCGATTAAGCCGCCACTTCAACATAAAGTTTAACCACAACAGCAGCCTTTGACTGAACTAAAATCATAACGAACTCCATTTTGCATTAGATATGTTGCTCAATATAAACAATAGAATTCTCTGGCAGCGTCTTGTTTGTAGAATTGCGATTTCTGCCACAATGTTGCTTGGCGGTTATCCATTCTTTGCTTCCGGTGACACCAATACAGTTGGATTTGCGGCAGATTTTCATCAATGGGCCGCCACACCGCCAATGGGCTGGAACAGTTGGGATTGTTTTGGTACCACGCTGACTGAGGTCCAGGCAAAAGAACAAGCCGACGTTATGTCGCAGAAGTTAAGATCGTTCGGCTGGAATATCTTCACGGTGGATATCCAATGGTATGAAGGCGAATCTCAAGGGCACACTTATAAACAAGACGCACCGCTGGCAATGGACAATTTCAGCCGTCTAATTCCGGCCCCAAAAAAATTTCCCTCTTCAACCAACGGTGCCGGCTTTAAACCTTTGGGCGATTACATCCATTCGAAGGGACTTAAATTTGGCATTCACATCATGCGCGGCATTCCACGCCAGGCAGTCAATCAAAACACGTCGATTAAGGGAGTTCCCGTCCATGCCTCTGACATCGCGCTCACGAACAGCACATGTGGATGGAATCCAGATATGTATGGCGTGGACATGAGCAAGCCTGGTTCCCAAGCCTATTACGATTCTCTTTTTGAACTTTATGCCTCCTGGGGGGTGGATTTTGTAAAAGTGGATGACATCGCCCGACCATATGACAACATCCAAAAGGCTGAGATTGAAGCCATCCGCAAAGCAATCGATAAATCTGGCCGTCCAATTCTGCTAAGCCTCTCTCCTGGTGACACTCCCATTGGCCGCGGGAGTCACGTGAACCAATACGCCAACATGTGGCGAATTTCTGATGATTTCTGGGATCGTTGGCAGCCGTTGTATGAAATGTTTGGACGCCTCAATAAATGGACGCCTTATCGAATCCAAGGTGCGTGGCCCGATGCCGACATGTTACCCTTGGGCATTGTCGAGTTCAAGCGCCCCACCCGCTTCACCAAAGACGAACAAGTGCTCTGCATGACGCTCTGGTGCATTGCCCGCTCGCCGTTGATCCTCGGCAGTGACATGACCAAACTTGACCCATTTACGCTTGGTCTTCTGACAAACTCAGAAGTGCTGGCCGTCAGCCAATCGAGCACAAACAACCATCAACTATCGCGTAAAGACGATTTGATTGTCTGGACCGCTGAAATCCCGCATAGCCAGGATCGGTATGTGGGCCTCTTCAACGCAACAGGAGATTCCAAGCGTGTGACAGTGTCTTTTGCTGATCTTGGAACACACACCCATTGCAAAGCGCGCGATTTGTGGCATGGGGAAAACATCGGTGTCTTCACAAATGATTTTGGTCACGAGATTCCCAGCCACGGAGCGGGCCTCTTCCGCCTGACTCCGCAAGGCGACTAGAAAAAGATTCACCACATAACAAATGAAAAATCATGTATTAACCCCAACGACGTGCCTCGGCTTATTGACTGCGATGTTGATTCCCGGTGTATCTCAGTCTGCCGAAACAACCAGTTTGAAGGACGCCTACAAAGAGCATTTCTATGTCGGTGTGGCTATTAACCGTTCTATTGCGGAAAATCTTCACAACTCGGAACAAGTCAATAAGCACATTGCTGTCGTTAATGCTCAATTCAATCAGATTGTGGCGGAGAACGACCTAAAATGGGTTCATGTGCATCCACGCAAAGGCCCAGACGGATATAACTTCGGCCCGGCTGATGCGTTTGTGAATTTTGGTTTGAGCAACAATATGTATCTTGTCGGACACACACTCATCTGGCACAACCAGACGCCAAACTGGGTTTTCCAAGGCACCAATTTACCCCCGGGTATGACCAATGGTGCAGTAAACACCACCACCACAAACGCGTCCATTAACAATAGGACTGCCTCCTGGGGATTTGGCCAACGCGCCTATAATGGCCCCCGGGCTTCCCGCGAGGAGTTGCTTGAGCGAATGCGCGATCACATTCACACGGTCGTTGGCCGCTACAAAGGCAAGATCAAAGTCTGGGACGTCGTAAACGAAGCCATTTCCGATGGCGGTACAAACATTCTGCGAAACTCGCTTTGGCTGGAAATCGTCGGCCCCGACTTCATTGCCAAAGCTTTTGAATATGCCCACGAAGCAGATCCTGACGCCATACTTCGCTATAACGATTACTCGCTGGAAAACCCGGCAAAGCGCCGCAAACTCATCGCGCTAATCAAGTCACTCCAAGCACAACACGTCCCGGTGATGGCCATCGGCTCGCAAACTCACGTCAGCATTTCCTCTCCCAGTTTTGAAGAGGAAGACAAAGCATTAACAGAATTGGAAACGCTCGGTCTGCCCATCCACATTACAGAGCTTGACGTCAACAGTGCCCAAGGCGGACAGCATTCCACCAGCGGAGATGTCTCTGCCAACAGCACAACCACCCAAGGTGGCTTGGTGGATGATGCCAATCATAAGCAGGCCAATGCCTATGCTGGGCTTTTTCGCGCATTTCTCAAACACAGTAAATCTGTAAAGGTCGTCACTTTCTGGGGTGTCAACGATGGAATCTCATGGCGAGCAAATGGCAAACCACTCTTGTTTGATGCCAACGATCAACCCAAGCCAGCATTTGACGCCGTAATCCGTGCAGCAACAGGACAGCAATCGAATGTGCAATAGTAAAAAGAGCCCGTTTTCAATTCAAACAACATTAACTCAGAATGCAGAATGACATTTTATGAAAACCGCAATTCTATGTCTCGCTCTTTTGCCTGCTCTATCAGGAGAGCCTGCCCTTGCCCAAACGCCACAGACAACAAACGCAGTGTCTCAATCAGAACCCAAGGAAGATTTTGCGCCGGCGACGTCCAACCAACAGGGCAAACAATATCCACAGGTAAATTCTGAAGGTCGTGTTCGAGCACGTATCGTTGCGCCAAAGGCTCAGAGTGTGGCCCTTGACATTGGTGGCATAAAATATCCGCTGATCAAAAGTGAGGATGGAGCCTGGGTTGGCGTCTCGAATCCCCAAGATGAAGGTTTTCACTACTACCAGATCATCATTAATGGGGCCCAGATTCCTGATCCGAACAGTCTTTATTTCTATGGTGCCAGTCGCTGGGGTAGCGGTGTTGAAATTCCAGCAAAGGATCAGGACTTCTACACTCTCAAAAACGTGCCTCACGGCCAGCTACGCGAAGTCTTCTACTTTTCAAAAAGCAGCAACACCAACCGACGCTGCTTTGTCTACACACCGCCTGACTATGACACGGACACCGGCAAGCGCTTTCCAGTGCTTTATCTCCAACACGGCATGGGAGAAAATGAAACTGGATGGGGTAACCAAGGACATGCAGCATTGATTATGGACAACTTGATTGCCGCAGGAAAAACCAAGTCATTTATCATCGTGATGGAAAACGGGGGTAGCCCAAGGCTGAACGGAGGTCCTGCAAGCCCCCATGGTGGACGTCCCAGCTTTGATTTCAGCGCCTTCGAGAAAGTTCTTTTAGAGGATCTGATTCCTTTTATTGACAGCACATTTCGCACGGTTGCCGATCAGCCCCATCGTGCAATGGCGGGTCTCTCCATGGGCGGGATGCAGACACGAATGATCGCACTGGCCCATCTCGACAAATTCTCCCATATCGGCATCTTCAGTGGCGGCAGCATTGCCACAAACGATATTTCTGACATGGCTGCCTTCAAACAAAATATCAAAGTTGTGTTTTGCAGTTTCGGCAGCCGAGAACGAGGTTCCACCAGTGCAAAAGCGAATGCCAACGCGCTAAAAGAGGCTGGCATTAATAGTTATTACTATGAATCCCCCTTAACGGCACATGAGTGGCAGTCCTGGCGTCGCAGTTTATATCAATTTGCGCCATTACTTTTCCAGGATTGAGCGTTCTGTTTTTGCTGGAATCAATGGGCCCAAGTGAATCACTTGGGCTGAAAACTTCATCTAATTTCAAAGCAATGAATATTAAAGCAATAATTGCATTTGCAGGATTATTTTTGTCGACTGTGAGTGTATATTCTCAAGATACAAATTTTTTCATTTTCTTATGCCTTGGCCAATCCAACATGGAGGGGTTTCCGGGCATTGAACCACAAGACAAGACGCCAGTGACGGATCGCTTGAAAGTCTTTGCATGTGTTGACTTTCAAAATCCAGAAAGAAAGAAAGGCAATTGGTATCCCGGTGTGCCTCCGTTGTGCCGACAATCCACCGGACTTTGCCCGGCTGATTATTTTGCCAGAACTTTGGTTTCCAATTTACCACCCCATATCAAAGTGGGCATTGTCAATGTGTCAGTGGCAGGCTCCAAAATTGAGCTTTTTGAAAAAGATAATTATCAGAGTTATGCTTCGACAGCCCCAGTGTGGATGACTGCCATAATCAAGGATTACGATGGCAATCCGTATGCACATCTGGTCAAGATGGCAAAACTGGCTCAGAAAGATGGTGTTATCAAAGGCATTCTATTGCATCAGGGTGAATCAAACTCAGGTGACAAAGAATGGCCAGACAAAATCAAAGGCATTTACGATAATTTGATCAAGGATTTGGATCTCAAGGCCGAAAATGTGCCATTGCTTGCGGGGGAACTTATGAGTGCCGATCAAAAAGGCGCGTGCGCTGGAATGAATGTGATCATTGACGATTTACCAAAAACGATTCCCACATCGCATATTGTCTCCTCAAAAGGCTGTGCAGGTCGACCAGATCACTTGCATTTTACCCCCGAAGGCTACAGAGAATTGGGAAAGCGATATGCTGAAACAATGCTTCCATTGTTAGGTTATAAAGCCGCAGCAGCCAAATAATCCTCAATCCCATTTCAAAGCGATTGTAGCCCTTAGAACTTGTTCTATACGGGCTACACTTGTAAACCTTAACGCGCTTTGAGCTTGAGGACAGTAACAGAAAATTTTGGCAGTGTCCGGGTAAAGCGGGTGCTTAAGCCGCTAACTTTTTCCACAACAGGCACGAGTTTGGTCGGATCACTGATCAAATTGGTATCATCCGGCTTCTCGGCAGAAAGCACCACAACTTCGCCTCTGCTGGATACAGTCTTAACACCGGTAATGTCCAAGCAAACTGGTTGCGGTGTGTCGGCAACATTTACCAGCTTTATAAAAAATGTTCCTTTGGAGTCACGCGTAGCACTGTAGTAAACGCCCGGCACCTTGCACATAGTAGGCGCATTGGTTGCCCCTCTTCGATGTGCTGAGGGGACTGGTTGTTCAATCACCGGAATGTCCTTAGCCTTGATTGGCACAATCAGATTGCCACAGTTCTGGGCAAACATGGTCTCGACATAATACGATGGGGATCCGTAGGAATTGAGGGCATCATAGCCAATAAGGTCGCTCTCCCATTGCAACGAACGCCCAGAGCCGGTGAGCTGGCTCACGTTGACAAACAACGGGGCAAAACATTCCATGAGGACCACATCAGAATTGCGTTCCATACAACACATCCAGACAGCATCTCCCAGAGCGCCTGCCATGTTCGGTGTGGGCGTACCAACACGAGTAGCCCACTCGCCACAGAAAACCTTGGAGTCTTTGTTACTGCGACTGCGATTGTCATACTGGTTGAAATGAGTTTCCATATCCTGTTGATTCCGATAGAAATGCTCGTCAACAAAATCTGGTGTCCGACCTTTATTCCACTTAGCCGAAGGTTGTTCGTGTCCCATCGTGGAAATGACTTTGAGCTGCGGATACTTGGCTTTTATGGCGTCATAAAACTGATTAAAACGTCCTTCGTAGCTGCCACTATTATCGAACCAATCTTCATTTCCAACCTCAACCATGTGCAGCGGAAAAGGCTTGGGATGACCATCCTGAGCACGACGAGCCCCCCAAGTTGTGGTTTTGGCATCACCCATAAGATATTCAATTTCCTCAAGCGCTTCCTGAACGTAAGGCTCAAGTTTGGGACCAGCTTCGATATGGTCGTGGTTCAAGGTGTAGCCGGCAAAGACAGCAAGTATGGGTTCCATATCCAAGTCTTCACACCATTGAGCAAATTCCAAGAGGCCAAGGCCGTCAGTCGACCAATACCCCCAGCAACTAGGATGACCAGGACGTTGCTCTACAGGACCAATGGTTTCCTTCCAATTAAAGCGTGTAGTGAAAGTGTTGCCCTCGACATAATTGCCCCCTGGGAATCGGAGAAATTTGGGTTTCATGGCAGCCATTAATTCCATGAGATCAACACGGTTTCCATTGGCACGATTTTTGTAAGTGGGCGGAAAGAGAGAGACGTTTTGCAGCCATAATGTTCCAGGCGTCTTGGTTGTGAGTTTAAAGACGTTTTGCTTGGAGGCTGGAATACTTTTCGTCTTAAGTTTCGTCTGGAACTTTTTCCACTCGGTGGTCAGACCTGAGATTTCGGCGCTGGCATAATTGGTTTTCCCATCAGCACTTTCTAGGCTTACAACGACGGAGCCCTTGAAGTTCGGGGTGGCTTTTGCAAAAAATGATACGTTATACGAGGTCTTTTGTTTCAAGGGAATTCCCCAATAACCAGCATTGGCAATCCCAACTGGAGAAGTCGTCGAAGCTGTAGATGCATCAACTTTCAAGCTGACGTTCAGGGCTTGGTTGAGCGGGTTGTTTGTATCAAGAACCATTCCCGCGTCGCCAACGCTTGTCCAGAACTTGGGCTTGATGTCGGCTCTAAACTGCGCAGGATAATACCTCGAAGGATCATACGCATCGGGTTTGAGATTTGCACAAATGGCATCTGCTTTAAACGAGCGATTACGAATTAATTCACCGTAAAGACCACCTTCATACGCGTAATTGATTTCTTCGGTCATCAGTCCGAAAAAAGTGGGGCTCATCTTGTTGGTCGCCTGTCCAGCTTGAATTTCAATCGTCGGCACAGTGTCCGCTGCATATATGCCGACTCCGCCGGTCGCAGTCAGAATAATCGTGGCAAACAACAACAATTTTTGATTGGAGATACTCATAAGGCTTGGCAAATCATCTTCCATTTACGATGCAAATTCATCTTCGGCTATGTAAATTTTAAGCATAACCGGAACCGATCTGACAGGATATGAGTAGACATACCTACCGCCACTCGTCACGCACAAGGCGGATCGGCCAAATGCCTCACAAGTGCGCGCTATTATCAAACGCAAATTTCAATAGACTATGAGTTCCATGGAGCTTGAGCTTATTACAAATATGTTGGCGATGATTGTCGACCGTTCGAATGCTCAAGTTAAGCCGATCAGCAATCTCCTTGCTTGTATAATCCTCTCCAATGAGCTTCAAAATTTTACGTTCTGCCGGAGTTAAAGCATCAATTTGGGGTTTGCTCAGCAACAACTCACGCACGCGGTCACTGCGACGTTTTCCGACCTCAACCATAGAAGCAGTAAGAAAAACTTCGCCTTGATCGACTTTTTCAAGTGCCGCCACGATGTCAGTTGCTGCATTGTCTTTTAAAACGTAGGCCTTGACTCCAAGATCCATCGCTGCATTAAACATATCCTCCTCATTGTACATCGTCAGAATAATTACCTTCACCTCAAAAGGCAGTTTGCGGATTGCCCTGATCGTCTCTAATCCGTTAAGGCGAGGCATGTCAATATCGGTAATTACAATATCGGGTTTCAGCGAGGCCACTAGCTGAAGTGCTTGTTCCCCGTCACCTGCTTCTCCAACAATTTTAAAGCGGGAATTGCGGCCAATGGCATCACGCACCCCAATACGGAGGAGCTGATGGTCATCCACAACCAGCACTTTTACTTCTTTAATCATAGTTACTTTTGTGGGATATCGATATTCAAACTGGTCCCATGCTCGGGTTGAGAATTAATAGTCATTGTACCTCCAAGGATGCGCACCCGCTCGGCCATTCCACTCAACCCATAACCCACGTCGTGCGAATCAGGAGACCATTTTTCAGCGTCGTATCCACGTCCATTATCACGAATTGAAAGCATAATCACATTTTCTCGCTTCTTAATGACAACGGTTGCCTCGGTCGCGCACGAATGTTTGACAATGTTATTTACCGCTTCCTGAATAATGCGATAAACGTGGATTTCAGCCTCCTTATCAAACAAGCCATCAAGATCTTCCACACGGCTGGCAAAAAGGATGGTGCTGTTTTCAGATCCGCGACTGATTAAAGCGCGGATCGCTTGGGTCAACCCCAAACGATCAAGCTGATACGGTCGTAATCCGTGAATAATTTGGCGTACCTCATGGATGGCTTGGGAGCTGGTGAGTGAAATTTCTTTCAGACGATCTTGCACGTTTTTTTCGGTAGGATTCGATTGCATTGCCAGTAAAGCATGATTTTTTATCGCCAGTAAAACCTGTCCAAGGCTATCGTGTAAATTTGCCGCGATGCGTTTTCGCTCCTCTTCGACACACACCAACACATGTCTTGAAAACGCCAGTTGCGCAGCCTGTTGTCGTTCAAATCTCCGTCGCAGCCAGTAAGCCCAAGACAAAGCTCCTGCGGCAATCCCAATCAACGCGCCAATGAGAACAACCGTCTTTTGCCATGTCCACCATGGAGGGCCACTCAAAACAACAACATCCCCAGGGCTTCGCAATCGAATGCTCGGTGTCACGCCAGCATTTTCGTTATTCCACACACCAATCAAGCGAACCGAGCTGCCCGCAGCTATTTCAGGCACTCTGCCACGCTCTAGTGCTAAGTTTGCAACAAAACCGCGCCCTTGTTGATGAAGTTCGAGACTTTGAACTCCCCCATTCGTCTTGCGAGATAGTAATGTGGCTTTAACGGTTACCAACAACCCGCCTTGTCCAGCTAACAACCCCTTGGTTAATTCCAATTCCTGAGGTTTTAATTGTTTTCCAGCTTCCGCTGCGCGCACCACGGCATCATCAAGACTCCGCCAGGAAACACCCGGCACTGGAAAGGCGATTACCTCAACACGCTGCCCGACTTCAATTCCAAAACCATTTACACTACGCACTTCGATCCCTCCAGAGGTATCCTGAACGAAAAACGCTTGCGCATCTCTCCATGTCACCTCACCTTTCACGCGCACTCTGTGAGTCCGCCCCAAATCAACATCTCTAGAAAGTACATCAGCAACAGAACATTCAGGCATGGCAAATGCGTCTTGTGGCGGCTGTTCCTCCACTGAAACGAATGCCTGAGATGGAATTAGTAACAAGGGCCAATCTGGATTGTCTAAAGATAGAACGCCCCGTGCTCGCACTTTTGCATCCACGTAGCGCGTTAAGTGATTTGAGGGGGAATTGCCAATCCACAGATGAACAGCACCATTTTTTCCGAAAAGAGTCAACGTGCCATCTGAATTCTGCGAATGAACAACACCTTGGATTTCTGTCCATCGACCATCCCGGGTTCCAGACACCGGTCTTGAAATTGGTTGATCCAAAGGCGTTGGCATGGAATGCCACCCCATTTCCATAACCGCCATGGGAGTGATAGTACCAATGTTTTTGCCAGGCTCCAATGCGCCGCCAATGTCCATCCACTGTCCCAATTTGAATTGATTTTTAAAACGTCCTCCCTCCATGGCTACTCGAAGTGCCGCACCACCTTCCTGAACATATGAATAATCTTTCCCCAAAACCCGGTCATTAAACGTCACCACGCCACGTGTGGCAAAGTAGCCTTCCATTGCTGGAGTGTTCGTAATAACGGGGGGCGTGATTTGCCCCAATTCATTGACAGTATTCGAATTATATCTAGTTTGTACTACTGAAATTGCATTACTCGTCGAAACCCAAATGATTTCCGAGAGCATCAAGCCTCTTTGATCGTAGGCCCCCTCCCCCACCCCCTCAACTCGGACTAAAGCGTTTGTGATTCGTCTTGCCAAATCGGCGTTCCAATGTAAGACGCGGACTTGAGCAAGAGCCTGTCCGTCGGATATTTCCAGCAAAGCCGTTCCTTGATCCTCACCACAGAAATTGACCATGCCATCCACTGTTATCCACCGAAAATTATTATCAGTGCGCCAGGGCTGTCCCAGGACAACTGGCACAGGTTCCGGCATTCGCCCAGAACCAACAACGGTTATCGTTGCATCTTTGACTGTCAGTGCCGATTCAAACGTGCGCGGCCCCCCCATGCCAATCAATCTGCCCAGCGTGAAATTTGTCCAATATTCACGAAAGATACCTGCGTTTGTCATGGCAGAATATCCTTCATTCCATGGAGTCAAATATGCCCCATCAATCACAGATTGATCAATTGTAGGTCCCTGCCATGCGACCGATAGATTGTCTGATCCCACTGTCTGTTCCTGCAAGGCCTCGAGATAGTAAACTTCACCTGCTTTAAGCTCTATTGACTCCGAACGTTGTGATGGAAAACGAGACCACTCGCGTGGCTCGACATATGAAAACGTCGGAATGCCAGCGATTCGTCTCATTAACGCTGGATTTGCATCAAGGCTCAACCACAACTCTGAAGAATTATCGCTGGCGATCCAGAACGTATAGCGCCCAGTCACCGGAGGATGCAGCCAACCACGCATTCGTGTCAGGTAATACTCGCCCCTGTTAGACGGAGTCTCAAAACGAGGCAGAATATCCCGACCTGAAGGACGATACGGATAATCGGGAAAATGCGAAAAGTATGGTGAGCAATTTGTGCCAATTATACGCACCAGTTGTCCCGCATCCAACTTGCTGAAGTCGGATATTATATTAAGCGCCACAGCTCCGCCCGTGTCTTGCAAGACAACCAGTTGCCGGTTTGTGTCGATCAAGGTGACTACTCCAGTCAAATCAAAATCACAACCGTCTAGAAAATCCGCATTCGAGAGACCTTTTAATTGTGCAATATTGGAGACAAAATGTGAGCTTGCTACAGCAGGCAGACTTTCACACGCGACCGAAATCACCACTGCAAAAACGGCAATCGTGCTTCGTTGAAGCAAAAAAGTCATGAACCGGCACAACACCATTTCAATCTCATAACATGTATGAGTTTTGAAACGAAGCTGATTCCCATGAGATTTCATGCTTATTATTGCGATACCAACAATGGTATCAAATTTGAATAAAAAAATAAGCCTCAAGAAAAATTACAAGCAAACTGCCACACAATCATTTAAAAACACCTTTTTGAAAGATACAGAAACTGATTCCGTGATGTTTGTTATTTGGAATCATTTTTTATCGAAATTCATTTCGACAACATCGTAGAGTGGTCTGTCAAAAACAAATTCAAAAAAGTGGGTGATCAACTCGCTTCGATGCTCGCAACCTTCGGTTTTGGCAGCACTGGCGCAGTGCCATTTGACCATTTTCCCCTCTCACGGACGGGAAACAAAACTTCTGGCTCAATTCGATCAATTTGCAAACAAGAAAAACACTTGGTTTTGAATCGACACTTAAGATTTTACTTGTTTCACTCACTTTTATGAGTGCCAACCGTTTTTCATATTTACGAACTGGCGTGAGAGCTTTGTCGTTTGGAAGGCACTACCTTGATTCTAATTCTGGCATCGGATTTCTTAGATACGGTCTGGGCCTCGTGACGGTAGAAAAGAAAATTAACTTCCGCCATCCTCAGACTCGGCAGAAACATAAATTTAGGCAGGCGCTCGATAGACATCCCTTTCATTATGCAAGAAACACAACCTAATCGTCCTGTAATATTCATAGGATCTTCAAAGGAAGGATTAACAATCGCAAATGCTCTTCAAGTTAACCTCGACCGACAGGCGGAAGTTATTGTATGGAGCCAAGGTGTTTTTGGACTTAGTAATGGCACTCTCGAATCCCTCGAAGATCAAACGGGCAAATCAGATTTTGCAATAATGGTACTTACGCCTGATGATCTTATCTTAAGTCGCGAAAATGAAACCTACTCGCCAAGAGACAATGTTGTTTTTGAGCTCGGTCTGTTTATGGGAACTCTTGGGCACAAACGAACGTTTATCGTTTATGATCGAACAGCTAACATAAAATTGCCATCTGATCTTGCAGGCTTAACGAGTGCAACATTTCAACCGCCTTCTGTGGGGAATTTTGAGTCTGCTTTGGGTGCGGCATCAGCTACTATTCGCTCTTCTGTTCAGAGCTTAGGCAATCGTGAGCGGTCAGGCAAAGCCACACAAATCGATCAGAATACGCAATTTCGTGTAATTGCCGGACTGCTAGAACCATCAGCAGTTCAGTTCATTATTCTAATGCACGAGATTGGAGCAAAACTGCACCGTGAAACTTCGTTTATCATGGGCACTCGTTATGAGTATGCAACATACGATGAACATCATCACGGAACCGGTAACGGCTTCTTTGGTGTCGCACAGTTTTGTATGAAGTTAGCTGACGCTGAGATTTTAACTATAGACCTGCGCGGACAAGTTAGTCTAACAGACCGAGGTCACCAATTTGCTAAATGGCTTATAGATGCCAAGTTAAAGGCCAATTACTTCTCGAGTGAAATCGGCACTTGGGGAGAGCGTCCCAAAAACATGAACCCCTTTCCTGCCATGCCATCAAACATCTTCGAGGCCCAACAACAATAGAACTACCACTTCCACCAACGACACCTAATAATCTGAGCGCAACATCGGTTCTAAACATATCAACCAATACATGGTATTGCTATGAATTTCACAGTTTGTTTTATTATATATTCAAGTTTTTTCGAAAGCCAAATTTGCCAACTTTTCACCGACGGGAAACACTGATAATAGAACGAGATAAAATCACTTACAGAACATCTTTGATTTGAAGTTGCCAGAAAGTTGGTTTTGTGAAAATCACTGACGCCGTCGAACCAACCTCTGAGAACACTCCAATCACCGATTTCCCATGATCTCGCAATAAACTGTTCCGATGGATCCATTCGTCGTTATGTTTGAGACATGGGCACGCACTGTATATCGTGCTCCGGCCATGCAGGCCCGCACACTCACCACATAAACCACATCGCGAGAGATCAAATCCCTTGGATCGACACCTGCCATGCCATCGTGAACATCACTGGAAATCACATGCCCATCTTTCAAAATATCGACGCGGCTTATTCTCAAGGAATCTCCAGAATTTTGTTCAAACACGATATGACACTTGCCAGGTTCAGACAAAAGCCCCTCTGTTGAGGGGCGCAATACATCGTCTAAAATTGGATGCCTCCGATCCGCTTTTGCCAGAATTCCAGAGACATCCCACTCCAAATCCGTGCCATTTGTGGACACTTCAGATGAATTCCATGCACCTATTTTAACACTTCGCTCGCGACGATAATTCACGCCGAGCACGTCAAAACGCTTTTCATTTTTTGAGAGACGACTCAAAAAATCCTCCCAGTTTCTCACCGTTTTCGGAGACCAGACAACCTCAGCCAAGGCGCAAAGCCGAGGGAACGTCATGTATTCAAGATAATTTTTTGATGCAATATACTCTGACCATACGCTCCCCTGCCCTCCTAAAACGTGTGACAAATATTCCGGCTGTAGCTGGGAGGGCACTGGGTCAAAGTCATAGACCGATTTTAATGGGGTATAACATCCAATTGCCACTGGTTCAGTGGTATAATCAAGGGATTGGTAATGATCAAAATAGCAGGAGGCGTTTGGAGTCATGACCACATCGTGACCACTGGTGGCCGCATCCAATCCGCCTCCCTTCCAATCCATCAGAACTGCACTCTTGGCTAATCCCCCCTGCCCGATTTCACTCCACCCAACAAGAATGCGACCATGGGCGCTAACGAATTTTTCAATCCGTTGAATAAAGTAACTCTGCAATTCTTCTTCATTGTGAAGGCCATTTTTCTTCATTCGGTCCTGACATTTTGGACATGCCTTCCAAAAATTCTTAGGAACTTCATCTCCGCCAATATGAATATACTTTCCGGGGAATAGCCCAACAACCTCGTTTAAAATATTCTCCAAGAATGTGAATGTCGCATCATTTCCTGCACAGTATACTCCTGCTCCGGAACAAGAAAATTCAGGATAGGCGCTTAAGGCCGCACTTGAATGTCCTGGCATCTCAATTTCTGGAACGATTGTGATGTGTCGTGACTCCGCATAAGCAACAACCTCACGGATATCCTCCTGCGTATAGTAGCCTCCGTAGCAGCCATCGGGTCTGTAAGCCTTGCTGACAGTCGGATTGATCTCGAACCCAATATCTTTTCGCCAGGCGCCTTTTTCCGTTAAACGCGGGTATTTCTTAATCTCAATGCGCCATCCCTGATCATCGACCAAATGCCAGTGGAAGACATTCAATTTGTACATCGCCATGGTATCCAGCAACTGTTTGATTTCCTCCTTGTCAAAGAAATGGCGACTGACATCCACCATGAAACCACGCCATTTGAATCGAGGCCGATCTTCGATATGTATGCAAGGGATTTCCCACGAAACACTTGTTTTTACGCCACCCGCGTAGACTTCAGGTGGCATTAATTGCAGTAATGTCTGCACACCATAGAACATGCCAGTCAGTGTCTGGGCGCTGATGATAATTTTTTTGCCAGTGACATCCAATGAATACCCCTCTAAACCGAAGTCACGTCCTCCAGTGTTCGTAGTCAATAAAATACCATCGAAGAATGCCCCTTCATTATTAATCACACCGGTTTGGATCTTATACCCAATAACTTTTGCAAACCTCTCAGCCAATAACTGCCGCGAAGTGGCTGAAGCTGAATCAGAGTAAATCTTTGTATCTGGCTTCACCACGAAAACGCTATCACTTAACCGGACTTTGTCCGGCCACGGAATCAGGGAAGGCAGACAATTTGTCGCAGCCAAGCTTGAAAAAGCTGCAACAAAACAAAAAGCACCTATTACCACTTTCCAATTTTGGCAAAGCCATTGTTTTTTGTGCATGTTTCAGACGTTATCAAACAATCTGATGTTGCCAATCCCCAAATCCACGAAATTACATGCACAAAGACAGTCAATAGTTTCCACCGGAACGGCGTTATCGCGGAATCAACGCATCTCGAATAGGTTGAACCCAATCGTCTTTTTTCATGTCATACAAAATGAAATCGCCGTCAAACTGCCAGTATGCCCAAGCCCAGCCCAACGATTCTGCAGTCCGTGCAGCATGTCCAATGTAGCGCGCTCGAGACGTCATGTCAGCCTTGTCATACGCGCCAAATTCCCCCAAAAAGATTGGCCGATTATTTTCCCTTGCCCATTTTTGAACACCCGCAAAATCCTTTTCCATGCGTTGTCGTTCTTCGTCAGTCCCCCAGGTGATTCCCGAAAGTTTGGAGGTACTTTCCACCCATGGGGCTCCCTGATGAGTGAAATTCATCGGGAGATAATAATGAACAGTCACAATAATATGGCGATCTGCCGACGGCAGTTCCAGTTTTGAAAGATTGTGAATACTGTTCCATGAGCTGGGGCCAATAATCACATTACGCGTGGGATTATTTTTGCGAATGATTGCCAGAGCCTCCTTAAAAAGAGCATTCCACGATTGGTCATCCAGCTTGCCATTTGGCTCGTTCAAAATTTCAAAAATCACACTGTCAGGAGCATTTTTATAGCGTTCCGAAATCTGGCTCCAAAATGCCAGTAATTTCGGCTTGCCTGCATCGGCATTTTTACCCATTGCATTAAAATCGTGCTCATCCAAAATCACCGTCAATTTGTTTGTCAGCGCATTTTGAACCACCCAGTCCAGTGTTTTTAACCATGCAGGATCAAGTTGGTTATCGCCATTCATATGACCAAATGCCTGCAAATTGACACGTAGCGTTTGGAATCCCGCCTCTTTGATTTTTTTAAAATGATACTCCTTGAAATGCGCCTTTCCAAAGTCCTGCCATAATGGATCATAACCAATGACATTAATGCCACGCGCCATCTGCCGCGTTTGTTCAATTGGATCAATCCCACCCTGTGCTTGAGCCTGCAAAGTCATTCCGGCGATGAGAGAAAGACTCAGACAACAGATGGTCTTAAACGCAGATGGCAAAATATGTGTTTTCATAGGACGAACAGAATAGAATTCTCCACAGATCATCGAATCAGACCAAACATGCCTGACTTCTCAAATCTGGGACTTTAACGGATGCTGCCAAAACAACCGTCGACAGGCAAGTTTTTGATTTGATCGCCAATTTCTGGCTGGTGTTATTTTCCAAAGACACCCCATTCGACAGAGAGTTTGCCGCCTTAAATCAAATCAAACGATACTTTCAACTGACCGATTTTTTGAACACAACGTTGATTCCAAGTGCTGACACGTGAGGTTGGACATTAAGGGATTGGTAATGTTTTTGTAACAATTCTCCAAGCTGGCGCGTTGTATGCAGTGACATTGTGATTCGAGAGATTGAATTTGAAATTCTGTGTAAACGACATCGCGACGATATATACCGCTACGCTCGTTCCTTGCTGGCAAATCCAGATGACGCGCAAGACGCGACGCAAGAAGTGTTACTACGCCTTTGGAATAACCTCCCAACAATTTACCCTTTCAACCTCAGAGCCTGGCTGTTACGGACAACGCGCCACTATTGTTTGGACCAAATTCGTCACCGCTCCTTATGCGCTGCGCCTGTGTCTGTAGAAGAGGAATTGCTTGATGAGTATCCAGACGAATTGGCAACAAATCCCAGTTTGGCGGCAGACTCCAATCTGCGTCTTGAGCAGGCACACCGTCTTTTGCTTCGACTGCCAGAGAATCTCAGAAGCGTTTTTGTGCTCTACGAAGTCAACGACCTGCGCTATCGAGAAATTGCCAAGGTTCTTGGAATTCCGATGAACAGCGTCAAAGTCTATCTTTCGCGAGCTCGAGAGAAACTCTCACAACTCGTCATCCAAGAAGGGAAAATATGTCGAAAGACCTTAAGAAAATAACGTTTGAACTGCGAAAGGAAACCTGCCCGGCAAAGGTTGTTGATACAGTGCGACGGCAAATTCGCCCCAGAGAATCTACACATGGACGCCTGTTCTATGCGTCCGTGACGACTATTCTTCTCGTGGCAATGACATGTTTCATTGCACTTTGGCAAGAAAACGTCAAAGCGCGGCAACAAGTCCTCATGGTCCAACGCGCCAGGACTATTCAACAGACCTATGATTCGATTGAATTGATTGGGTATGTTTTTGTCGATGCAGGCACCCATTCTGGAAAAACAATTTTCGAGCGGACCGTCCTTCCATTACGAGATGGCCTGCAAGAATATAAAAATAAAATAATCAATAACGAAAAACTATGAAAAAAATCATCGCATTACTCTCAATCATGCTTATCACAGCGTGTCCTTCGATCAGCTTTGGCCAGGATAACATTCAAAATGACCGGGCCTACCTCCCCATCGACAAGGTATTAGACCTCAAGACAATTCCGTCCCAGGTCAACATCAACATTCCTCGATTCCTGCTGAAGGACGCCATCTCCGGTTTGAGCGAAACCAATCTCTTGAAGGAATCAGGGATAGATTTGGCAGACCTTGTCAAGGACATCAAACTGATCCGGATAGTGGTTGTCGAAGTCACTCAAACCAACAAACAAGCCTTGGACACGGCTGTTAAAACACTTCAGAAGGAGCTCGTCGCCAAGTGGACCCCCATTGTTCAAGTCACGGAAGACAAAGTGAACATCTACGCGATGAGGGATGCCAAAGGGGAATCGCCCGCCGGATTGGCCATGCTGTGTAATAACGATGACGATGTCATCATCATCAACGTGGTTGGACATGTTTCAATTGCAAAGATTATCAACATTGCCTCAAAAAATAATAATAAAGTCATAAACGATGTAGTCAAAAAATTGACAGGAGAAGAAAAACCGTCGATGGCACAACCGGCTGAAACAAAAAACAAGGCCAATGCCGGTGGAACAACTAATAACGGGGTTAATCCGTAACTGATCTCGCCCCAGTTTCAATCCACACCTCGAGTTAATGCTCGAGGTGACTTTATTTGCCGGAGGTGAAATAACCACCTTCGAATACACCGTATTTGCTACTTTTTTTCAGATAATCGTTTTGCTTTCCAGAGGAAGAAAATTGCTGGATAAACAATCAACTCCATGATGGTTGACGTGGCCACACCGCCTATCATCGGTGTGGCAACCCGCTTCATCACATCAGCACCAGCTCCGTGGCTCCATAGTATTGGCAGAAGTCCGGCAATAATCACCGCCGCAGTCATTGCCTTAGGACGGACTCGTTTTACCGCGCCATGATAAATGGCTTCGCTCAAATCCGCTCTATTACACATTCTCCCGGCTCGCGCTGCATCTTCACAGGCCAAATCCAGATACAAAAGCATAACCACGCCCGTCTCAGCATCCAACCCCGCCAACGCAATCAGGCCCACCCAAACCGCAACGCTTAGATTGTATCCAAACAGATAGAGCATCCAAAATGCTCCGACCAGCGAGAATGGCACGGCCAGCAGGACAATTGACGTTTTGACGGCTGAACCTGTATTCAAGTAGATGATCAGAATAATGATCAGTAAGGTAAGCGGAACCACAAACATCAAGCGTTGCTGAGCACGAAGCATGTATTCATATTGTCCACTCCAGAAAACGTTGTAACCACTTGGAAGTTGGATTTTATGATTTTGAATGGCTTGATTGACTATAGATTGCGCCTTTTGAACATATGTTCCAATGTCGATGTTCTTCATATCGACATAAATCCAAGCATTGGGAACAGCTCCCTCGCTCTTGATTCCCATTGGGGAACGAACCAATTCAATCTTAGCGAGTTGTCCCAGTGGTATTTGAGCCCCCCCGGGAGTCGGAACGATGATTTCACGCAACGCCTCCAAATTCTCACGAAAATCCCGATGATATCGAAGATTAACTGTATATCGTTCCAAACCTTCAACAGTCGTTGTCAAAGGCATTCCTCCTAAGGCAACTTCAAGAACATCCTGCACTGCGCCAACCGTCAGTCCGTAGCGGGCAATCGCATCACGATCAATGTGAAATTCAACGTAGTTTCCCCCCATGACACGTTCTGCAAATACGCTGGAAGTACCCGGGACCGTTCTGATGACAGCCTCAATCTCAGAAGCAATGCGCTCCAGTTCCGAAAGGTCCGGGCCTGCCACCTTGATTCCAACAGGGGTCTTGATTCCTGTCGCGAGCATGTCAATTCGCGTCTTGATCGGCATGGTCCACGCGTTATTGAGCCCCGGTATTTGAACAACGGAATTCAGGGCGGTAACAAGCTCATCAGGTGTGCGCGGACGGTGCGCCACAACACGTCCATTGTCATCCAAAATATCCACTGCCGGCCATTCTTTTTCATCCTTAAGCGTGATCGTTGTTTCAATCATGTCAAAAGGAGCGGGGTCTGTTGCCGTCTCAGCACGGCCAACCTTGCCAAACACATTTAAAACTTCAGGGAAAGTCCGGATCAGTTTATCCGTCTGCTGTAAAACCTCGCGCGCTTTCGTTGGAGAAATTCCGGGAAAGGTCGTTGGCATGTAAAGTAAATCCCCTTCATAAAGTGGAGGCATGAATTCTGATCCCAGATTTTGAAACGGAAATGCCATTCCAATCTTCTCCGCAAGATCCTTCGCTTGACCTTCTGCCAGACGATTGGTGACCAGATAATTCCACGGAAAGAAAACCCACACCACAAAAGCGGCTGCCGTGACAACCACCTGCCATCTCCATCGGATCACCCATCCTATCACCGGATGGTAAAGCCAGATCAGGAAGCGATTGATCGGGTTTTTCTCTTCCGGTAAAATTTTACCGCGAATGAAAAATCCCATTAGAACCGGAGCCAGAGTAATGCTCAGAAGTGCGGCTGCCGCCATGGAATAAGTCTTGGTGAACGCCAAAGGCTTGAACATCCGGCCTTCCTGTGACTGTAAAGTAAATACAGGAATGAAGGAAACCGTAATCACCAGCAGGGAGCAAAACAACGTCGGGCCAACCTCCATGGAAGCATCCCGTATGATTTCCCAGCGGTCTTTTTTGCCACCATCCCGCTCAATATGCTTGTGAGCGTTCTCGATCATGATGATCACCGCGTCCACCATCGCACCAACAGCAATTGCAATGCCGCCCAAGGACATGATATTGGAGCTGATTCCCTGTCGTTCCATGATCAGGAATGAAATCAAAACCGCCAGCGGCAGGATCACAATGGCAACCAGCGCGCTTCGAAAATGCATCAGAAACAATACACACACCAAAGCCACCACAATACTTTCTTCAAGCAGCTTCTGCTCAAGATTCTTCACCGCCCTGTCAATCAATGCACTGCGGTCATAGGCAACACTGTAATGAACATCCGCAGGCAGTCCCTTCATTGCCTGTGCCAAACGCGCCTTTGCTTTCGTAATTACCTCGCGCGCATTTGCTCCAGATCGCACCACAACAATTCCACCGACTGTCTCCCCCTCGCCATTGGACTCTGCAATCCCCCGACGCATGTCAGGTCCCAGTTGAACATCTGCCACTTGTTCCAATAAAATTGGAACCCCGTTTGTTCCAACGCCCAACGCCACTTTTTTCAAATCCTCGATTCCGCGAATATAACCACGAACACGCAGGATGAACTCCTTTTCCCCCATTTCCATCGACCTTCCCCCAACCTCGCCATTGCTGCGCTGAACTGCCATGCTGACCTCATTAATTGAGAGATTGTAGGCTCGAAGGCGAACAGGATCGACAGTGATTTGGTATTGCTTGACAAAACCTCCGACAGAAGCCACTTCAGACACGCCTTCCACTGAAGCCAGTTGATTTTTAAGATACCAATCCTGAATTGAACGTAATTGGGCCAAATCACGCTCCTTGGACTCCAGTGAATACATGAACGCCCAGCCAACGCCCGTTGCATCAGGGCCAAGACTCGGCACGACATTCTTCGGAAGGGTTGATCCCAGGGAACTCAAATATTCCAGCACTCGAGACCTTGCCCAATACTGATCCGTTCCATCTTCAAAAATGATGTAAACAAAGGAAAAACCGTAAAATGAATAACCGCGAACCGCCTTTGCCCCGGGAACAGAAAGCATTTTTGTAGTAATGGGGTATGTCACCTGATCCTGAACAATCTGGGGAGCCTGCCCCGACCACTCTGTATAAATAATCACCTGCGTATCTGAAAGATCTGGTATCGCATCCAAAGGAATGTTGCGCACGGCGATGGCTCCCAGCAGGGCCAGCACAACGGCACTAATCAAAACAAGAAACTTGTTCTTTAACGAAAATTGAATGATGGAACCAAGCATGGAAGAAGTTATTTATGGTTTTCGAGCCAGTGTTTCTCAGCGATTTTACCGTGCTCCACTGTGCTTGTCGGAACCAGTTTCATCCCGCATTTAGGACACTTGCCTGGCTTGTCAGACACGACATCTGCATCGTCCTCCATCGGACAAGTATAAAGCACAGATGATGTGCCAGAAGCATTCGTCTGAACCAAAACCGGAGGTTGAGCAACAATGGCTGTCTTCATGACAGGAATGAGCGTCATTCCACATTCAGGGCATTTTCCCGGCTTATCCAAATGAACATGCGCATGTTCTGGCATCGGACATGTGTAATAATCCAATTCCCCACCGGGACGAATTTTTGCCAACAGCGACTCAGATACTGGGATGAGTGCCATGGAGCAAATCGGGCATTTGCCCGGATGATCGTATCGTATGGAAAGGTGCTCTGGCATCGGACAAATGTAAATTGTTTTGCCACTCTCTTCTGTTTTCTGGGCAAGGACATCAACAACCGGCTTTTTGTCGCTGTGTGCCACCGGATGTGACATTTTCTGAATGGCATCCCTCAATTGACTCTCTGAATCCAACATGAATTCGCCTGAGGTCACCACGCGTTCCCCTTCTTTTAGTCCTGATAATACTTGATAAAAATTACCTTCGGAACGTTCCCCCAAGGCAACAGATCGAGGTTCAAACCGCCCGCCGTCCAATGCCACAAAAACCGTATTGTTGTCACCACTTCGCAAAACCGCGGTGTCCGGAACCAATATGGCGTTGCGTTCCAGTTCTGATTCCAATTGCACTGTAACAAACATGCCAGGCTTTAAAAAATAACCTGGATTGTGAAACTCCATTCGAATTTTCCCAGCGCGTGTTTTGTCATCCACAGTTGGATAAATGTAAGTCACACGACCCCGGAATTTCCGATCAGGGAAATATGAAAGTTCAACCGTCGCCTCTTGCCCAAGAGATACAAAAGCCAAATCTTGCTCATACACCTGCGCCTGTATCCAAACGAGTCCCAGATCAGCCAGACGGTAAAGTCTCATTCCCGCATCCACCATCTGGCCCTGAACCGCGTTTTTTTCAACCACAACCCCATCGCGGGGCGCCACTACACGAAGCGTTTTCTGAACCTTGCGTGTTGCCTTCAATTCCGCAATCTGCGCTTCCGTTACATCGTAAAATCGCAGTTTGTTCAGAGCGGCTTCCTTCAATGCATCGCTCGAATCCAAGGCAAGAACAAATTCCGATTGTGCGCTGTAAAGTTCCGGCGAATACACTTCAAATAATGGGTCACCGCGATGAACCTGCTGTCCGGTTGTGTCAACATAAAGTTTCTCAATCCACCCCTTCACCTTGGTTGTGACATCCGCAAGCGAAGTCTCGTCAAAATCAACAGCCCCCACAGTCCGAATCACGCGCTTGAGCGGGCCGTTGGTGACAATCGAAGTCCTCAGATTCATATTCTGAACCATCGCTGGATCAATTGTGATGACCTGGGAATTGGATGTCATTGAATTTGTCTCCGACTGCTTTCGAACGGGGGTCAATTTCATTCCACAAATGGGGCAATCCCCCGGCTTTTTCTGAAGAATTTGTGGGTGCATTCCGCACGTGTAAAGCGTCTCAGCTTCGGGGGATGCCACTTTCGAATGCCCGGCAGCCAAAAAATAGCCTCCAACACCGCCAACAACCAAAACCAAAGCCAACACGATAACCTTAATAATTGATCTCATATCTCGTAACTCATTTGGAAATTGAGGTGGACAAGAGCGAACCTTCAGGCGGAAGCCCCACTAACATGAGAGAAATTTCAGCCAGATTAATCTCACGTTCACTTCTGGATTCAGCTTCCATCAGCTCAAACTCGAGCAATGTTCTTTCTGCATCAATGACACTCAGAAAGTCCGATTGTCCAGAAAGATAACCGGCGCGAGCAATCTCCATTGCTTGATGTGCTTTGGGGAGGAGTCGTTCACTCAATAATGATAAGTTTCGGCTGTTTTCACGAAACAGAAAGCTCTTTTCAGCAACCCCCACTGCCAAATTGATCTGCTCGTTTGAAAGCCGCGCCTGTGCTGCTTTTTTCCCGGCCTGAGCCTCCATCAATTGTGCTCTGAGTTTGTCCCGCCAAATCGGTAGCGTGCTCGAAAACTGCGGACGGTAAAGCACTGGAGAAGATTTTGCATCAGCTTCCAAACCCACTCCAAAATCGGGAATGCGCGCTTTTCCAGCCAAAGCCAGCGAGGCCTCTGCTTGCCGAACCTCCGCCTCCATGGCTTTAATTTTTGGGCTCCTCGCCAGCGCCTCAGGCAGCACATCCTTCAAAGTCGCCGTATCCGCCGACATCTCAAATTGCATCGGAACGGGTGGATTCGAGCTTTCAGAAGACATTCCCAAAGCCGCTTTGAACTGAGACATCAGGTAATGCCGCGAGTCCTCAAGATTTTCGATCTCCGTCCGCAAACGTTCTTCCTCAATCTGTGCCTTTAACACGTCCTGCAACGTCCGTTTCCCGGATTCATTCTGCACCCGCGCCAGCTTTTCGAGTTCCGTCAGCAAGTCCAGGACCTGATGGTTCACCCTGATTTTCGAATCAAGCAAATAGAAACGGTAATAGGCCTGTTTCAAATCAAAAGCCGCCTGCAAAACGCGCATTTGAAAGGTATGATATTTGACTTCACTCACCGCGGAAGCCACCGCAGCAGCAGCATGGCGTTTCCCCGGACCAGGCAGATCCATCATCAACCCCGGCATCAAAGACGTAATGGAATCCATGATGTCCGCTTGAAACGTCAGTTTCGGATCGGGAAAAGACCGGCTTACGGTGATTCTCTCTATCGATGCATTCCAGTCATAATAAGCCGCCTCAACATCAGGATGATTCAAAACAGCAAATTCCAAGTAATTGCTCAAACTGGAATGGGGCGTCAATTCAGGGAGCACTGGGCGATGTTCTGACGGGCGAAAGGCATTGCTCACTGAGGAAAAGCTTTCGCGGGCCTTTGTCTCATCACCAGTCGGCACCCCTTTGCATCCAAAAAGAAAAAATGAGATCAAAATCCCGCTCCCGAATAAAATTCCCTTTCCAAAACCAATCAAATTGAGCACAAGAGCCATTTTTCTCATAAAACAAACGCATTTGAAAAAATCAGCATTTTCAAAAACAACCCATTCATAGACTTCCCCAAACCCAACCCTTAAAAACTCGCTAACAGGATTCTTTCTAACGACCGAAAAACGTTCACATCCATTCTAACATACCCCATACATTGCAAAATCCCTCAAAGCAGACTTGAAATAGCGTTTTCAATGAAACCACCCTCTGTCACAAAAGGAAAAGAAATTTGCTTTACCCCTATCACCGAACTGTCGTTAAGAAGAACCGGTTCCCTGTTGAAGTTTTAATGTAATTCGAGTATTTCTAATGGTATGCGATTTATCACCAGCATAATCGACAAGCTTCAGCGCCACCCAAAACGGGTGGTGTTTCCTGAAGGCACAGAGCCGCGGGTGCTGCAGGCTGCACGACAATTTCATTCTCTGCGCCTGGGTGTGCCGATTCTGTTGGGCGACCGTGCCCAGATAAAAGAAGCTGCCGAGCGCCTAAATGTTTCGCTTGAAGGCGTGCGCATCATCAATCCTGTCGAAAGCGAAGATCTGGATTCCTTTATAAAGCGCTTTGAACTATTGCGACGAATCAAGGGCATCAAGGAAAAGGAAGCGCATGAATTCATGATCAAGCCAAACTATTATGGAGCCATGATGGTGGCAATGCATCAGGCGGATGGTTTGATTTCCGGCGCAAATGAGATGTCCGGCAGCGTTTTACGCCCCCTGTTCCAAATTATCAAAGTGGCCCCTCAGGCCACGACCGCTTCAAGCTGCATGGTCATGGAAGTTGAAGACACGCAGTTTGGCGAAGGCGGCGTCATGATGATGGCAGACTGCGGTGTCATCCCGGATCCCAACGTCGAACAACTATCGGATATTGCGATTTCAACGGCACAACTCGCCCGTAAGCTTCTTGGAACACGCCCTCGTGTTGCCCTGCTTTCCTATTCCACAAAAGGCAGCGCCACCCACCCCTCCATTGGAAAAGTCCAGGCGGCAACGGCGCTCGCACAAAAGAAGGCTGACGAAAAAGGCGTGGAAGTGGATTTCGATGGCGAACTACAGGTTGACGCCGCTCTTGTTCCTGAAATTGCCGCACGCAAGGCTCCTGAAAGCCCCGTGGCAGGCAAAGCCAATGTCCTCATTTTCCCCGATTTGAATTCCGGCAACATAGCCAGCAAACTCATCCAGCACGTTGCAAAAGCGCATGCCTATGGACAAATACTCCTGGGCTTGGATCGCCCCGCAGCAGACGTCTCGCGCGGTTCCAACGCACACGATGTTCTGGGGGTTGCAGCCATCGTCGGATTGCAGTCCATCGAATATAATCAACTCTACCCAGGAGCCGGGACAAAGCTGCCCGGCGAATAAAATCCTATTTAATGAATACCGTTACACCGCGCGTGTTCATCGCCGCTACGCGCCAAAATGAAGGTAAGACGACAACATCTCTCGGACTCCTTGCAGCCCTAAAAAATATCTACCCGCGAGTTGGCTACATCAAACCCGTAGGGCAGCGCTTTGTCGAAATCGAAACACAAAAAATCGATGAAGACACCGTGTTGATGGATCGTGTTTACGGGTTAAACTGCCCCTTGCTCGACATGAGCCCGATTACCGTCGAGCCTGATTTCACCCGGAAATACCTCCAGTCCTCCAACAATGAAGCGCTTGTCAAAAAGATACAAAAAGCGTTCGACCGTGTGGCATGGGAAAAGGATTTCGTCGTCTGTGAAGGTTCTGGTCACGCTGGTGTCGGCGCCGTTTTTGACCTTTCAAACGCCCAGGTAGCGCGAATTCTAAAAGCCAAAGTCATCATCGTCACCAGTGGCGGCATCGGCAAACCAATTGACGAGGTCTACCTGAATAACGCCGTTTTCGAGCGTGAAGGAGTGGAAGTCATCGGAGTCATTCTTAACAAGGTTCACCAGGATCGTCTCGCCTACGTCACCGAGTTTGCTCGAAATGGTCTCCGACGCAAAGGTCTTGATCTTCTGGGAGTCCTTCCCCACCAGCGCATCCTCTCCAACCCGACTGTTGATTTAATCCGCGAAGAATTGAAAGCAGAGACCTTGAACAAGAGCCTGCTTGTCAATAACCTTGTCAAATCCGTCGTCATCGGAGCAATGGGCGCTCACAACGCCACCAGCTATTTCAAGCCCGGAGTGCTCGTCATCACTCCAACCGATCGCGAGGACATTATTTTTGCCGCTGCCGATACAAAAAATGGAGCTTCCGATACGCTTGCTGGACTCGTTCTGACAGGGAAAAGCCGGCCTGGCTCCGACGCGATGGATGCCATCGAAAAAATGCCATTCCCAGTGCTCCTGGTGGCTGAAGACAGCTATGAAGTGGCATCCACAGTCCACAATCTCATAGTCAAGACAAGGCCAACGGACACGGAAAAAATCACATTAATCCGTGACATCATCGCCAACAACGTTGATCTGAACAAGATCCTGGAAAAACTAAAATAAGCTCACAAACCTGCACTGAGAGCTTATTCCTTGCTCAATTTTTCAAGCAGACCTTTTGCAAAGGCCACGTTGTCACATTGCACATAGTGCATCGCGCCTCCCATGCGTGAATAGCTCTTGCAGAAACGCAAATAATAGGCGGGATTCGTCTTTGGGGGTTCGCCATGAGCCCAATCCCAATTGCCACCGTCTTGGAGATCAACCACGTAGATATGATGATTTTGAACAACGTGACGTTCTGAATTCAATCGCAGGTTATTGACACAACTCATGCTCTTTTCAAACACCTGCGGGCCCATGATTGCAGACCCGACTGACAACGCCACGCCACCATCGAGTCCTTCCACGGAGTTGGCAAACCATTTAAAATCGATTCCGGCAGCCCTGCCTATCGCTCCGCCATTATACATCGGATGCGTTGTAATAATATCGTAGCCAATCCCCGGATGCACAGTAAAACAAACATTCAGTCTATAAGCCGATGCCAGGACACTCGTGGCTTTTCGAGGATGGATCACACTTTGGCGCCCCCCCTTGAGATGATGAACAATCATCGTCTGTAAAAGTTCGGCCCGCGCCGGAGACATCGGATGACTGGGCTCACTTTTGAGCTGCCCTTCCAGAACCTCAACCGAAGGTAATGTTGTACCATCCTCGGCAATGAATTTACCAAGGCTCCGCCCGTATCCCTCCCCATCGAGTCCTCCGGCCAGAATGGCCAGATTAATGTTACGTCCCGTTTCATCCCACGTTCCAAAAGTACCCGTTGCCACATTCTTGAGCACACTTTCGGTTGACACACCGCAAAATGAAAATTCCCAATCATGAATCGTCCCGGCACCATTCGTAGCCAAATGAGTCAGCCAGCCTCCTTCCATCAACCGGATCAGTATTTTTGCCCCCCCGTTCTTGATAATGTGAGCCCCGTATATGAACATCACACTCGCTTTGCGGGCTCTGGCTTCACGGATTTGTTGCGCACAGGAATCAATCCATTTTCGACTGCTTTCTGAACACGGCAAAGAGGGACCGTCTGGATCAACAAGGATGTCATCCAAACGCGCCAGGCTTTTTCGTTCTGACAAAGGCAGGACTTTTACGCGAGATAGATCAATCGGATTCATATTAATTTCCAAAAATTGCAGAAATCAATTCAGATGGATTGCGGTAGTCGGGAATCATGGCATGGGCTCCCGCTGCAGTCAGTTGTTTGCGTTTCCATGGATCCATGACGCCCGAACCATTCTCGTCCTCATTGCTCGCCACGGCAATCGCCAGCCCTCCCACATCCACAGTCTCGGCTATTTCCACAGGACCGTCTCCAAAAGAAAGCAACTTTGCGCCTTTCATGTTGTCCTCACGCATAAAACGATCAATCACCTCGCGTTTGGAAAACTTGGCACCATCCGCACCGCCTCCATAAATATACCGCCCAAAGAAAGGTTCCAGCTCGAGAATTATCGCCTCCTCGCGCACTCGTTCTTCCATTGTGCTGCTGAGTATGATTAATTTGAGCCCCCTCTTTTTCAAAAGAGTCAATAATTCACGTGCGCCAAATACAACAAAATCGTCCGGTTTATATACTCCCTTGCGAATCGCCATCGCCCGCTCCTCAATCACGTGATCAAGACGGTCCTGATATTCCTTTCGCATCTCCTCAGGCGATGGACATTTGCCACCGCGCGCCTCCACCTCCTGCTTGAAATGAACCATCTGAAAAATAGTTGGCTTCCCATTGAGGGAAAGCAGCTCGGTGATCAAATGATCACAAATTTCATTTTCAGTTTCATTCGCGCGAGCCGGATAATATTGCCTCATCACTTCAGCCATCATCCGCGGCCAGCCATGGCGTATCCAGGAAAGCGTACCGTCAAAATCAAACAGGACATGAGAGATTTCCGGTCGTGGCTTGATGCCTGACAATGATTTCATAGAAGTAGAGTAATTTGGAATGGGGGGGCTTTTCTTAGCCAATTGTTATTAGGCCAAATCCAGCACAGCCCGAACGAGTTTGCTTATTCCTGCTTCCACTTCGGTAATTCGTTCACCAAGCATATAGGCAGGGGTTGTCACAATCTTTAATCGCCGGTCGATCACGATGTCATAGACGCTGCAATTGACATGTGTGGCTCCGCGCTTCTCCAGCACAGCGGCGGTTTCTGAATCGTTGCCAATAGTTAATTCCACTTTTTCCGGTCCAAATAAGGCAGCGGCAATCACTGGAGCCAGACAAATGAACCCAATGGGTTTCCCGGCTTGATGAGCTTCCTTCAGCAATTGCGCGACCTGAACGTTCACCTCAAGCTTATCTCCGGCAACGGCAAAATTACTCAGATTCTTACCAGCCCCCAATCCGCCGGGTAAAATGACGGCATCGTAATCCGATGCGCGCAACGAAGCCAGAGCGCAAATCTGTCCCCGGGCAATACGGGCCGCCTCGGTCAAAACATTGCGCCTCTCACCCGCAACTGGCTTGCCTGTCAAGTGATTGACGACCTCAGACTGCGGTATGTCTGGCGCGGCGCAAATGATCTCTGCCTGGGCTCGGTCCAGCGCCAGAAGGGTCAGAACGGATTCATGAATTTCGGCACCATCGTAAATGCCACATCCCGACAAAATGACTGCGACTTTTTTCATAAGTTCAAATTGAATGTTATTTTGTGACGGCCTCGCCGTTTCCCTCATCAAAGTAATCCGTGTTTCCAACTCGGGAAACGTTTAAATGTTGTGTCCAGCGCACTTTCCCCAAATCGCGCGAAGCCTCCAACTTTCTGGCTTCGGCAACTATTCCGCCCTTGTCATTCACCATGGCCTCAAGCAAAACGCGACCATCCTGTGGCTTGGGAGGAGCAACATTGAAAATCCATAGAACGGTCGGAGCCAGGTCGATGCTCGCCGTCGGCAATTCGTCCACAAATCCCTTTTTAAAATCCGGTCCCGCGGCAATCAAGATATTGTGCATATCAAAGCGACTGAGAGATCCGTGAGTCCCCTTCCCCTTTGTTCCGCTGTCAGAAACCACCACGCCAGGAGTGCCATTCCCGTCCTTTTCATCAAACCACCGCATCGAGACAAAAATGTCCGGACCACTTTCCCCTTTGTCCACATGAACCAAGTCCATGGGGAAGGTTCCCTCCATCGCCTTGCGGGTAAAAATCACGCCGGCAAAATCCGTCCCCTGCAAAAATTGAACCAACTTCGAAATCACTTCTTCGTCGTGATTGACAACATAAATTGCACTTGTTCCGCCCAACCCCACAACCATGACTTCTCCCGGTTCTGGATCTTCAAATTTGCGTGTTGCCTTAAAGCCGGCTTTCTTCAAAATATCGGCAACGTCCGGGCCCCGTTTGATGTTTGAAAAACCGTGATCCGACGCAACAAAAACATCTGTTTTGTCTCGTAAATTTCTTTTTTCAAGCTCGTTTAAAACTACCATTAAGCTATGATCTGAATTTTCGATTCCTGCCACAGCAGCAGAACTGCCAACTCCCTTGGCGTGTTGTGTCGAATCGGGATCATACAGCCACATCAACGTGTATTTGGGCACGCCGTTCTTCCAAAGGCCGTTGATCAAAGCCTTTGTCGTCCAAGCGTCTTTTGCCGTATTGGGAGCGGAATTGGTTGAAGGAAACTTTTTGCCACCGTTGGCTGTTTCCAAATCCTTGATCAAACCTTTTGGAAGCGTTTGTCCAGCGAACAGCACTGGGGACTGCGACTGGGCTCCTGTTCTGTTTCGTGGAAGCCTGTCATGCAACAACGCCACCGTCTTCGTGCCTGTAATGATCGTGGGATAACCTGCCTGTTGGAGAATCTCGGCGAGCGTTGAACAGCGCAGGTAATGACCTCCCGTGATTAAATCCGCACGGCGAAGATTTTCGAATCCCTCAGTTGCCACAGGGCTCAAGAATGACAGTTCTGGAAGGTATTCAGCGTTTGCAACAACACCGCTATGCCCCGGATACATTCCGGTGGCAATCGCTGTTCCATTGACCTCTGTTGTGCTCGGATATTGGGGATGATGATGATTAAAATAAACGCCCTCCTTAATCATCTTGCATAGATTGGGGGTAATCTGCGGAGTAATGAAATCCGGACGCATCCCATCCCACACAAGGATCACCACGTGTTCTGCACGGCCATGTGACTCATCCGCTGCAACACCGTTAAAGGCCAAAACACTTAATGAAAGAAAGAAAACAAGCAATCCCTTGAAGTATCCCCTCAGAGTCAAAAATATTTGCATCCCCTATTTCTCGCAGCCTGAGTCCAAAATGTCAATTGGGTGTTCCCCCCTCAAAATGACATATCTCTGGCTTGGCAGCCAAATTAATTTCAGGTAGTTTAATTCTCTGTTGGTTTCCGTTAACAAAAAAGCCTATGCCCAGTTCTGAAGCAAATAAACAAAAGCACGTTTGGAAATTTTCCCGTGCTGGTGGACTCGATCAGGTCAAAATCGAATCTGGCATCGATCTTCTAAACTTGGAAAAACTGGACCAAAAACTCTGGATGGCATTGAGTTGTCCCACCCGAGGGTTGGAGTTTGACACAAAAACTCTCGATTTTATTGACACTGACAAGGACGGACGAATCCGCGCGCCAGAAGTGCTTGCGGCGGTCCGATGGGCCACAGCGTTACTCAAAAACCCGGATATACTTCTCAAAGGGAGTGACAACCTTCAACTCAGCGAAATCAACACTTCCACCGACTCAGGAAAACATCTTTTCGCAGCTGCACGCCAAATTCTGACCAATCACGGTAAGCCAAACGCCGATTCCATTTCCATTGCAGACTTGGGAAACACCGAAGTTGCCTTCGCTCATACGTGGTTTACAAAGGATGGGGTTTTGCGTGCGGAAAATGTTGCAGACAAAGCTGTCAAACAGCTTATTCTGGACATTCAAAGTGTTCTTCCTGAAAAACCCGTTGTTGCCAAGCCTGCAGGATTACCAGCTGATAAGCAATTGGTGGGTATCACACTTGAAGACATTGATACCTTCTTTAAGGAAGCTCAGGATTATGCAGATTGGTGGCAGGATGCCATGCAACAGCCAAAAGGGACTCCCACCATATTGATTTTTGGCGCTGAAACGACTGAAGCCTGGGAAGCACTGAAGGCAGTGCGCACCAAGATAGACGACTATTTCACACGGTGCCGCCTCGCAGCGTTTGATCCCCGTGCCACAACCCCCCTTAACACCGCCGAAGCCGGTTTCACAGCACTAGCGGGAAAAAATCTGGCTTCGGAAAATCAGGAAATCGCTTCCCTGCCTCTTGCCCGAATTGAAGCCAATCGCCCACTGCCTCTCACTGAGGGAATCAACCCCGGCTGGCAGGTTGCCATCGATAAGTTCCGGATCGCCACCCTGACACAAGCCTTCTATGCGCAAAAGGCAACGCTTTCGCAGACCGAGTGGGCAGACTTGATCGAACGCTTCGCTCCTTATCAAGCCTGGGAAAATGTCAAAAAAGGTATCATGGTCGAAAAGTTGGGGCTGGCTCGCATCCAGCAAATCCTTACAGGGCAAGGTCGGGCAACGTTGGAAAAAATGATTGCTCAGGACAAGGAGGCCGCCCCCGCATTGTTGGAGATGGCCAATGTAGAAAAACTACTCTGTTTCAATCATAACCTTTACCGACTTCTTAATAATTTCGTCTGTTTTGCGGACTTCTACGCTAAAAACCGAATGGCAGTCTTCCAAGCGGGCACTCTCTATATCGATGGCCGATGCTGTCATCTTTGCGTCAAAGTGGAAAATGCTGAAACGCATTCGACCATGGCCAACTTGGGCCGTACCTACATCGCTTATTGCGATCTGACCCATCCGTCTACAAAAGATAAAATGACAATCGCCGCCATATTCACCGAAGGCGATTCAGAAAAATTGCGTGTTGGACGCAATGGTATTTTCTATGACCGTAACGGATTGGATTGGGATGCAACCATCATAAAGACAATTGAGCATCCCATCAGCATCCGGCAGGCATTCTGGTCTCCCTATAAACGCATTGGTCGCATGATCAGCGAACAAGTCGAGAAAATGGCGACGGATCGTGAAAAGATCGTCATGGACAAAGCCTCCCAGCGCATTGAAAAAACCGCCACCACAGCCACATCTGGCAAGCCAATCGAAAAATCAAAAATCGACACAGGGACGCTGGCTGCCATCGGTTTGATCATGTCCAGTTTAATTGGAGCATTAAGCGTCGTTTTTGCTGGATTTCTTGGTTTGCTGCAACAACCACATGCCTGGTTGAAGGTCCCGATGATTTTCGCCGCCGCCATCCTGGCTGTATCTGGCCCGTCCATGGTTATCACATGGCTGCGGCTGCGAAGACGGGACTTGGCTCCAGTTCTCGATGGTTGCGGTTGGGCCATCAATGGACGCGTAAAACTAAACATGGCTCTGGGGCATGTCTTGACAGAAACCGCCGTTGTTCCTAGGAATGCGCCCCGAAGTCTGGAGGATCTCTATCCAGACGATCATATTCCGCGCTGGGTTTGGTATGTTGTGGGCGCCACAGCCATTTTTCTTATTTTGTTCTTCACGAACTTCATGGGCTTTGAGCATTGGATTTATCAGCATGTTTGGCTGAACCATCTGCAGTCCATCTGGAATTTCCTCTGGCCTATTCCTGACAAACCTCCGGTTCTTCCCGGGGGAACAAACGCCCCAGGAACAAACATCGTCAGCACAAATGCAACAACTCTGCAGAACCTATTGCCTTCACTCCAAAAAACGCTGACAAACCATTGATAATGGCTTGCATCGCAAAAGACGTGTGAAACACAAATCGTCTTGAAATGTTGGAGTGACTTTTTGCATACACAAAAAAAGCAGGTGAACCCCAATTGATTCACCTGCCAGGAAAAAAGTTAGAAGGAATACTATGGTCGGGCCGTCTTACGCTGTTTCGATGGCAGAGCCAAATTAAACTGCGTACCGCCAGCATTGGTGGTGGTAAACCAAACGCGCCCCCCAAGGAGGTCCTCTCCAAAAACTTTCATTGAGAAAGTTCCCAAACCGCGCCCCGCGCCAACCTTTGTGCTGAAATTACGCTGAAAAATTCGCTGTGGAATATCCTTTTGCATCGCTCCCTTGTTCCAGACCGAGAAAACGACCTTGTCTCCTGCACGCTTGGAAAAGATTTTCACCTCACTACCCGCTTTGGTTGCTTCTAACGCGTTCACTGCCATATCGCGCAAAATTCGAGTCACCAGCATGGCATCTGTCTTAAGGGAATATTTCGGCAAGACCTTTGGAAGCACTACCGACTTCTTCTCATCCTCAGCTCTCCCGCTGATGCTTGCCTGTACGCCTTCAAGAATGCTCTTTGCCGCAACAGCCTTCAAATTTGGAACGTAAGCTTTTTTCCCAGCAAGGTGGTCATGTAAAACCACATGCTCCTTCAATCCCAACGGATATGAATGACTCGTCCAAGGACCGATTTCCAATGTTTTTGAACGCCTCATCGGCAAACTCATTCTGGCCATTCCCGACACCAGACTGTCAATGTCCTGGAAGAAAACACGCTGGAGCTCAGCAACTCTCTGCCCCTCGGTCAAATCCTCAAGTGAAACCAAGAAGAACATCCGATTTCCAAGACGCAGGGGGGCACACCGCACTGAAAAGAATAAATCCACGATTCTGCCACCCCGATTAACTTGCAGGGCGCATTCCCTTTCAACAGGGCGTTTCTCACGCATGCACGCTGCTATGACGGTCGCCATGCCGCAAGTCCGGCAATAAGTCCCGGTTCCACACCCTGCCGGATTTTCCCCCAAATGAATGCATTGCAAAGATTCACCTGGACGCAATCCCAGAATCGGCATCGGATCGGAAATACCAATTGTTGACAAAAAAGACTGATTCAAGGAGACAATCTGGCGGTTCTCGTTGAGCACCGCCACCAAGCCAGTCACAGATGCCAACAAGCCAGATTTACGTCTCGCCGCCTCGACGTCGCGCCCGATTCTCTCATCTGAAGTTCTTTCACCAGCCAAAAAATACGTGGTCATATCAACTCTAAAAAAACTTTCGGCTTTACCGCCACACCATATCTATGAACTTCCCATCATGGTGTCAAGACACATAGCCCAAAGCTAGTAATGAAATAGCTAAGCTAATGCACTTCCCCTCTGAATACGTTTAGAAGAGGATCAATAATCCAAGTTACTACCTTTTTGAGACTTTCCAGATCAATAAATTTTGACTCATAAATATTATTTGACTTACAGTCAATTTATGACGATAGTTCAATTGTGAACGTTATCGAAAACCGGAAAGAACAGCAACGCCTCGCCCGCGAAAACCTCATTCTTGAGAATGCAGCTCATTTTTTAGTGCGTGACGGTTTTCAAAATCTGAATCTGGACGCCCTCGCCCTCTCTGTCGCCTATTCAAAGGGAACTTTATATCTTCATTTCAAAACAAAGGAAGATCTGGCTTTGGCCGTTTCCACGCGCGCTGTGATGTATCGGACTGACCTGCTCGAACGTGCAACGCATTTTTGTGGGACTACCCGTGAAAAGGCGCGTGCAATGGGAATCGCCTGTTGCCAATTTGCCAATTCGTATCCGGAGTTCTTTACCGTCGAGCTCATGCTTCAAGAGCGGTCTTTCTGGGAACGCGTCTCAACCGAACGCCAGGAAGCCCACCTGCAACAGGGCAAACGTTTATTTGGCATCGTCAATAACTTGGTTCTTGAAGCCATCAAGGCAGGCGACATTCCACATAACACCGAACCACAAGAGGTCACGCTCAGCATGATGGCTGTGACTCTGGGAAGTCATTATTTTGTCACCCGACCTCACCTTCAAAGCCTTTGCGATGTCCAAGACAAGCTTGCCACGCTATGTATGCACCAAGACCGAATGCTTGATGGCTGGAGATGGAATCCAATCTCCGCAGGAAGCCGTCACACGGCTTTGGATCGCCGAATCATCAAGGAAATCTTTCCCGAGGCCACGTGGTTCAAGTCCTAGTCATCCATTCAATTTTGCTTAACTTTAAAATCAGGTTACCTTTTTACATTATGTTCCACCCATCGTTTAATTACAGGAAACTAATTTTTTTTAAATTTCGTCCTGGCGATGAAAAATCTTCAAGTTTTATCAGACTAGTGTTGTTGGGAATGGCTGCCATTCTCTGTGGTTGCAATAAACCGGTGGAAACTAAACCTGAAAAGACGCTTGTTCGCACAGTTGCAGTTGCCCCTGCTGATCCTGCAATGTTTCTTGGAAAAGCCTCATACATTGCCTTGGTCAAGGCTGAAGATGAAACCGATCTGGGATTCAAAGTTGGCGGCATTATCTACAGCATTGGGCCTGAATTTGACAAGGAATGGGATGAAGGAACACCGGTCAAAGCTGGAACCGTTCTGGCAGAATTGAAACAATCGGATTTTACAAATGCACTGGCTTCAGCACGTGCCCATGCCGAACTCGCACAAAAAGTGTTCGAACGCTTTTCAAAGCTTCGTTTGAAAGATGCCATTTCACAACAGGAATTGGATGTTACCGAAGCAAATTGGCGCACTGCCAAGGCTCAGTTGGATCAGGCAGAACAGAATCTAAAGGATTCACATATTCTCGCCCCAAGCGACGGTGCTGTTCTGGCAAGATATGTCAATTCGGATGCCACAATCGCCGCAGGACAAAGAATTTTGCGTTTTGCAAAGAACAGTTTGATGTCGGTCGAATTGGGATTGCCAGACAGTTTGATCCATTGTGTGTCAACCAATGACATCGTCAACGTTGAGATTTCCGCGTTGGAAGGCCATCCGCCATTTCAAGGACGTGTGACTGAAGTCGGAATTGCCGCAAGTCCGGAAACCCGCCTGTATCGTGTCGTAATAAAAGTTCCCAATCCAGATGGAATACTTCGATCTGGAATGACTGCGCGAATTCAAATCGGCGACAAAGCAACAATCTCCCCTGGATTTGTCACAATACCACTTTCCGCTCTCATTACAGTTTCCGCCAAAGGAAGCACAACCAATGCGATCGACTTGGCTGTCTATGTTGTTCAAAACGGCAAGGCAACACGCCGGATTGTCCGAACGGCAGACATTGTCAACAGCTCCATCCTTGTCTCTGACGGACTTAAAACTGGAGAACAAGTGGTCATTGGAGGAACAAGTTTTCTTTATGACGGCGCTCCCGTTGATGTGGTTCAAGACAACAACAAGTAACTCAAGAGAGAAGGCGTTTTCGCATGTCAGAACCTGATTCAAAACAACTCAAGTCCGGCGGACTTGCCCAGTTCTTTGTTGAACACCGAGAAGTGAGCTGGGTGGCGCTCATCGCCGTGCTGGTTTGGGGAATTGCTGTCTTTGGAAAATTGGGACAACAGGAAGACCCTTCCATTCCCCACAGGATAGCCATGCTGGTCACTGTCTTTCCTGGAGCCACTGCATCAAAAGTTGAGGAATTGATTACAAAACCCATTGAACGAAAGATTTCCGAGCTTCAGTCAATCGAAGAAATCAAAGCTCAATCCCGCCCCGGAGTGTCAACGCTCACCATAAAAATGTTGCCGGCATCCAAAGCTGTGATTGATCAGGAATGGGACAAACTCCGTGCGAAATTACAGGAGGTTCCCCTTCCCCAAGGCAGTCGCAGCCCATTTTTAAACACCGATTTTGGCAACACTGTAACACTTCTTTTCGGGCTGGTCAGTCCCCCGATTTCCGACGCAGAATGCGTGGCCAGAGCGGCTCTTTTGAAAGACAGTCTTGGAAAATTAAGAGGGAGCTCTCCGGCTGACAAACATGCCGCTGTGGCCATTTTCTTCCCGCCTTCGATTGATCAAAAATACCGGGAAGTTTTGCTTGGACGCTTTGTCACCGAAATCAAAAAAGCGGGGTTGACGAAAAACATCAAGACAGTCAAAGGCATCTCATATTTGCTGGCTGACCTCGAAACCCAGGCATCTCGTTCCACACTCGAAAAATTCATCTCTGACTTTACGCGCTCACTCACCGGTACCGATCAGGAACTATTCCATCCAGATTTCACCATGCCAGTCATCTGGTTCGGAAATGAGGATCCGCTACCGCAAATACGCGCAACGGCTCCACCGCGTTATAGTTACCACACATTGGAACTGCTTGCCCGTGATTGCGAAGACCAGCTCAAACAAGTGTCCAGCGTTGGAAAAGTCACAAAAATTGGGATTGTTCAGGAGACTGTTTACCTGCTTTTCTCCTCAGCGAACGTGGCAGGTTACGGACTTTCCCCAGAGGCTGTGATCAACTCCATCGCTTCAAGAAATGCTGTCATTCCGGGGGGAACATTGCACACCGAAGGACGCAATTTTCCAGTTCAACTCTCTGGAGAATATCGTAGCGAGTCTGAGATGCTCGGAACCGTGGTGGGAGTCAATAAAACCGGAACTCCTGTCTATCTGCGCGATGTCTTCGAAGTCCGGCGAATGTATGAATCCCCCATTTCTTACAAGGTGGATGTCCTCGTTCGGACCAACGACACGGCTCCATTGAATACATGTCGCTCTGTCTTGCTCGCCGTGGAAATGCGTGATGGCAAAATCATCCGTCACTTCAACGAAGAAGTCATGTCGACGATGAACACGATGAAGGCCAGAATGCCCGAGGGAATCGAAGTTCACGTGCTGTCGGATCAACCCACGGCTGTGGCCCATCGGATCAATCACTTCATAAAGTGTTTTCTTGAAGCCGTGATCATCGTAATTTTTGTGGCTCTATTTTTGATGGATTGGCGTTCTGCACTTGTGGTTGCAACCGCCATTCCACTAACCATTGCGATGACCTTAATCGGGATGTATCTGTTGAACATTCCCCTCCAGCAAATCTCAATCGCCTCGCTAATCATTGCACTGGGAATGTTGGTGGACGTCCCCGTTGTTGCATCAGACGGAATCAACCGTGCGCTGCATAAAGGGGAGACCCGATTGCGCGCAGCCTGGGTAGGGCCCCATAATCTGCGACATCCCATGATATTTGGAACCGCGATTAATATTGTAGCATTTCTTCCGTTGCTCCTGCTCTCAGGCGACAAGGGAGTTTTCATGGAAAGCCTCCCCGCGGTCATTACCATATCCCTGCTCTCAGCACTGGTGGTATCCTTCACATTCACGCCTCTTATCAGCTATTACGTCTTAAAGGGGCAAAAAGGATTCGATGAGGGGGGAGAAATTCGTCACGGTTTTCCATTTCGTTATGTGGATCTGTTTCTCTCAGCCGTTTTACCACGCTACCGAGCTGCATTGCAAACAGCCCTCAAACACCCATGGCCCGTCTTGTTTGTCGCCTATTCGTTGCTGGCCGCAAGTCTGTTCATCATTCCAAAGTTGGGAAGTCAATTTTTCCCACCGGCAGAACGCAATCAGCTTTTGGTCGACATTGAACTTCCCTCAACCGACTCAGTCAAAAGCATGTCCACTGTGGTTGATCAAGCCATCTCAATCATTAAAAGCCATTCAGTGGTCAAGAGCGCCGCTGTCTTCCGCGGTGGCACAGCCCCACGCTTCTACTACAACGTTACGCCAAAGGAACCCGCAAGCTATCTGGCACAAATACTCATTAACACAAAATTGGATGGAGATGTGCCAGGGTTGTTGGTCAAGCTCCGCGAGCAGTTGGACAGCCAGATTCCAGGAGCCCGCTGCACTGTCAAGCAATTGGAACAAGGTCCTCCTGTGGATGAGCCAATCCAGATTCGGCTGAGCGGAGAAGACCTTGATGAATTACGGCGACTGGCAGATCAAACCGCAGACGTCGTCCGATCTGCGGGAGGATATCACGTATTTGATGATTTGGGGTTGCGTATGCCTAACATCCAGATCGATATTGACCAGGATCGTGCCAATTCACTTGGTATCGGAAACCAGCAGATTGGCACCGCATCGCAGGCTGCCTTTGCGGGATTGAAAATAACCGAACTGCGCGAAGATGACCGCCTGATCCCAGTCGTCATCCGCAACAGGATCGAAGACCGAAGCGAAGCGGAGAAAATCCGCAGTTTGTATGTGCCAACCCATTCCGGAAAAAATGTTCCATTGGAAAGTTTTTCAAAACTCAGGATTCAACCGGAGTTTGTCACCATTCCACACTATAATCAGCTTCGAACCGTTACCGTCAAAGCTTATGCCCCATACGGCACATTGCCATCAAAAGTATTAAGCCGCGCCCGGCCCGGTCTTGCTAAAATTCAATTGCCCGCTGGATACACCATGAACTTCGCGGGAGAAGACAAGGAACTTCAAACCAACCGCGAGGAAATGGCAGGAGTCATGCAAGTTTCCCTTGCACTGATCACGCTGGCAATGGTTTTGCAATTCACGTCCGTCATCAAATCGGTTGTCGTTATGTTGACAGTTCCACTGGGAGTGATCGGTGCCCTGCTTGGCCTTGTGCTTTCAGGTTCTCCATTGGGATTCACGGCACTGCTGGGGATTGTGAGTCTGGCGGGTGTCATGGTCAGTCATATTATTGTGCTCAGTGATTTCATCGAAAAAGCACGCGAGCGGGGGTTGCCTCTGGAGGAAGCACTGTTACAGGCGGGACTGGCCCGGCTTCGCCCAGTTCTAGTCACTGTTTTTGCCACAGTCGGCGGTCTGATTCCTCTCTTTCTAACCGGCGGTGAGCTGTGGCATCCATTGACAGCAGTCCATATCTTCGGACTTCTTCTTGCAACTGTGATGACGCTAATAGTTCTACCTGTGCTCTATTATGTGTTTTGTGCAAAACTTAAACTGATCAAATAGAGTTTCCAGCCATGACGCGTTCTTTTTCCATAATTAAACCGGCATACTTAAAACAGAGAGTGAACGAGCTCCTTCACCTTTCGCAACTCTGGAACTTGAGTATTTGCGTTAGTCTGCTCTGTCTTTTGAATGCCTGCGCAGTGGGGCCAAAATATCAACGCCCCACCGTGAATTCACCAACCGAATACCGCTTTGCCACAAACACGACATCCACTAACCTGACCACTTCAACAAACTCCCTTGCAGATCTTCCATGGTGGGGGGTATTCAAAGACTCTGTTCTTCAGGATTTGGTTTATGAGGCACTAACAAATAATTATGATTTAAGAACAATTCTCTCGCGCATGGATCAGGCACGAGCTCTTCAAGCACAGTCACAATCCCAGTTTTTACCAAACGTTGCCTATGGAGGCGAAGCCAGTCGCGGACGCAACATGTTCCTGAACATGCCCAACCTCAACGGCGGTCATACGCTCAGTGGTTTTGCCGGAGGTTTTGAAGCGGTCTGGGAAGTCGACTTGTGGGGACGTGTTCGCCGGATGAACGAGGCAACTCGGGCGAACTTCATGGCAACTCAGGAAGGTCGACGCACAGTTATGATCTCGGTTGTCAGCGGTGTTGCCCGCGCATATTTTGAATTGCTGGAGTTGGATGAAGAATTAGCCATTGCAAAACACACGGTTGAGTCCTACCGCCAGACTTACAAGCTCTTCAATGACCAACATACGGATGGATTGACTTCAAGATTGGAGTTAGACCGTGCCCAAGCCGCGTTAAGTTCTGTTTCAGCAAGCATTCCAGACATCGAGCGGCAGATCAGTCTTAAAGAAAACGAAATCAATATTCTCTTGGGAAGAAATCCTGTTCCCATTTCGAGAAAATCGACTCTCGCGCAACAAGAAATCCCCGTTGATATTCCCGTCGGACTCCCCTCCTCTCTTCTAGAACGCAGACCGGACATCCGCATGGCTGAACAGGAAGTCAGGGTGGCCAATGCCAAAATCGGTGTTGCCATTGGAGACTTTTTCCCAAGAATCGGCCTGACCGCTTTTTATGGAGGCGCCAGCACTGAGTTGAACCAATTGACATCAACCAGCGCCAATGCCTGGTCCCTGGCGGCTTCTACTGCGGGCCCCGTGTTTACGGGGGGACGCTTGGTCGGCCAATATCGACAGGCAAAAGCTGCGTGTGAGGAAGCCAAATTGAAATATCAGGAAACTGCTTTGAAAGCGTTTTGTGAAGTTTCAGATTCACTGATCACTCGAACAAAATTGGAGGAGACATACACCCATCAAGCCGAAGCCGTCCGCGCCTGTCGTGATGCTGTGGATATTGCAATGGAACGCTACAAGGCAGGCAAGGCAAGTTACTACGAAGTTCTTGAAGCCCAGCAACAATTATATCCTGCTGAAAAAACACTTTCTTCCATCGAGTCCAGCCGACATCTCGTAATCATCCAACTCTACAAAGCCCTGGGCGGCGGTTGGTCGCTCAAAGATTCGGAGTGGATAAAGGCTGCCGGGCAAACGCCAAAATAACTTCAAGACATTCACCTGCAGACTGAAGACCGAAAACACACTCATTTTTTATCTTCAAACTTCAGGTTCTGCACCTCGTTTCCAACCTGCAATTGCTTTGATTCCCTTGTCAGGGGTTGCCCCAAAATCATCACATTGTCAAAGCGGACGTTCTGAACATTGTGCTCGGCATTGGCCCCCTGAAGTTGCACCAAATACTCACCAGCCTTTCCAGAAATCGCGATGTTTTTGAACGCAACATCGCTAATATAGCCCGGCGTTTGTTTGTGCATATACTGGTTAATGGTTGGCTTCAAGCGAATGAACTCCCGCTGACCTTCGCCGTTGATGCGTATGTCTTGAACATTCACCTGTTCCAGGTGCATGTCTTCTCCTGGCTCGAAAAGAAAGCATGTCATTGTAAAATGGATGACATCCAGATTACGGATATTGATCTGCCTCATAAATGCGGCGCGACTTTCATGTCCCAAGAGGAAAATTCGAGCGCGATCACACCAAAGAACCGAATTTTCGATTGTGATACGTTCCACGTTGTTGTTGGGGACTGCAAGGTCGAGCCCCTTGAGGGCGACACAATCGTCATCCGTCCGGAAAAAGCAATCTGTCATCAAGACATCCTGCGAATTGCATGGATCAATGCCATCATCGTTTTGCACCCGTGATCCGCACAATTTGACGTTGCGAATCGTCACGTGAGAACTGTTGCGGGGCACGATTGTCCAGGAGAATGCGCCGCGTATTGTGATGCCCGATACTTCAACATTTGTTCCGCAAATATCCACCATGTTCCCATTGGGACCTTTTCCCCAACCCCAATCAGAACCGTCAAGAATGCCACGGCCTGTAATACGAATGTTATTTCCATGCGCTATGACGACGCCCTTCACAACCGCACCATCCGCCAAATACAACGTTTGTCCAGAGCCAAGCGTTATCCTGGTGGATTTGTGAATCCCCGGACCAAAGAACACGACTCCAGAGGCATTACGATCTGGACGATCCACTTCAAGGGGATTGGCAAAGAGTAACAGAGGCGATTTTTTGCCATCGGGTTCCACACTCACTTTGGCGGGCCTTTCAAATGTAAGCAGCAAGGTGTGTTCATCTGGATGCACAATTTTGACTGCCTCTGGACGCACAATAGTAGATGCCAGCGAACGTTTGGAGGTAATCTTCACCGTAACCTTTCCATCCATGTCGAAATTGGCAAAAGAGTAATTGCCACCATAATCGAACCCCTTGTCAGCAAAGGGCGCATCCAACACCCGTGATGTATAAACATCAACCTTCTTTCCCTCAGCAATGACCTCATAATCCGTGGACAACACTTCACCCTCTGGAGCACGGGCCACGACAACTTTTGCCATGCCAGAAACAGGTTCAGAGGAACACTTTTCAGGCAAGACAAAACACAAAATTGCAACTGACAATGTCTGAAAAATCAAAAAGCGCATGGAGATTCGACGATTTGCCAGTAATAAATCTTCATCTGCGATGCTGCTTGTTATTTCTGAGTTCCTTTAAAACCTGATAAAATTGCATCCGTCAGTTCTTTTTGCGATATGGGAACTGGCCCTGTTACCAATTCCGGCACGTTGTAAGTTCTGAGCCATGTCTCATAAAAAGCAGGGTCTTTTTGTGGAAGCACAAAGGCCTTGTGTTCTTTTCCTGTCGCATCCACATGACAAATGTACGGGCGTGCAAGCAATCCATTGTCACGCTTGCTGCTGAACACAAACCACCGCGAATTGCTGGACCAGGAGTGCCATGTGTCAGCCTGATTGCTGTTGCAATCCAAACGTCGATACTGTCCGCTCTTTACATCGAGCAAATAGAGGTCGCAACTGGCCTGGTGAATGGGAAAACCACCATAATCCGTCATGCAAAAAAGAACAAAACGACCGTCAGGAGACGCTCTGGGTTCCAAGCAACTCTTCCCGGTAATTGCAGAAGACACTAACACATCCGGTTTTCCCCAGCTTCCGTTCGTCCGGTCATATTTGACAGACATCAAATCAAATTGTGTCTTTGCAATCTGCTCAGGCGTCGGATTTCCTTTGCTTCCCCAAAGCGTCTTTGCACTGCAAAAATAAAGCGTGTTCCCGTCTGCCGCCCATCCGGGAAATGTCTCCAATCTCTCAGGATTAGATAACTCAGGAACAGTCGACGCATTCCCAGATTCCAGATTCAACGCTGCTATATCGGAATGGTACTCAAAAACATCCCGAATCTCCGCTCCTGTGCTCCGAAAAATCTGATCCGGTTTGCTCATTGAAAATGCAGCAATAGGCGCTTTAGGATTCCAACAATGGTATCCCGGCGGACTTGGCGCCGCCGCGGATTTGGTTTCAAGCCATTGGGCTTTACCTCCTCGAACAAGGATCATCCCCGCCTTGGTGACCCGCTTATCCATGCCAGGGCGAATCTGAAAGGAAAAGAAATCGGGGCAATTGTTTTGAAAGGTGTGACAATTAATGCAGCCGCCGTGGATCGAACTATTCTGCAAAATTGGATGCTCATCAAAATTCTCAAGATTGCGCTGGTAAATTCCCACATTGCGAAACCAGACGCAATCCGGCCCCAACAACCGATAAACGAGGCAGGGATCAATGGCTTCCTGCGCCACAGTCATTGTGACAGGTTGAAAACGCACCCAACGCCCATCCTTTTGCTTTGCTTCCAAACTCAAAGTCAAATTTGTTCCCTTGTTTTCAAGTAAAAGATGTCTCCATTCTGATTGAGAAAAAACGATGCCAGACTTACATGAATTAAATGTGATTTGACTACTTTTTTCCCCCCTCAATTCGCCTCGAAACTCAATGCCAATTTCATTTATACGAAAATTAAGCGGCGCGATGTTTGGTGGAATGACAACATTGCAATAGTCCGGACAGATTTTTGGGATGCGGTTAGTATTAACCGTTGAGTCGCCACTCCCCTGCCCTTCACATAATGTGATGAGAAGTTGCGATACAAGTAACACAACGGTCACGACCTTCATGACTTGTAATTTTAATGATCGTTTACACATGGCCGTTTCTGTGTTGTATCAAGTAATACTCAAAATAAGTGTTCTTCAAATCCCGTGAAATCTCTGGTGCAGCGTTTTTCAAAGAACCCCCTGATTGTTTAAGAATCGAACGAAGGAGCTTGAACTTATCCTCAGTTGTCGTGCTGATTTTATAGTTGCGAAAAAAGAGCCCTGAGGATTCGATGCGTAATTCTTTTTGATGTCCAGTTGCATAAAGCAGGGCTGCCTCCTCATAACTCGTTGGTAAAGCTGGATAATGAAAACGATCTCCATACGGGAGCAAATCAACAACGGCCTGCAAATTTCCATCCAACAGATAAATCGCCATCAGATATTCAAAGGCCATTTTGTTTTCAGGATTCTGTTTTAGCAAATCGATCAACATTTCATAGTAATTCATCATGGGCCCGTTTCCCGTGATGGTGCAGACCTTGGACAAATCATCCTGGGCTAGCATTCTCTTGCGTATTTCCTGGATTGTCCCGTCTTCAGAAAAATTCTCTCCTGAATCAAGTCTACGAAGATAGTCTTCAGCCCAATGTCCCCACAAAGGATCCTTGCGTAAGACATGTAAAAAGAGCCGAGCTGCCTCCATGTCGTTTTTAATGATCTTAATCAAAGCCAGTCGTTTAAGTGTTCTGCCTGTGGGATAATTCTCCAGCAACTCAAGCGCGTTATGTTCAGCTTCATTCACACGCCCCAGTTCCAAAAGCAGATCACACGGTTTACTAACCCTTCCCACCGCGTCGCCTCTCACCTGTTCCTGATCCAACAGGATGCTGTAGTGCTGCCAAAACGTGAACATTTCGTTGGGTAACCGCCCCGTATGGTAAAGCGCAAGATTTATATCGTGATTGGCGTATTGCGTATACACACGCAGTTTTCTGGCTTTTACTAAAAGCTCATCCCACTGCTGATTGTCAGCACAATAATCAATTTCAAGGAGGGCCTTCTTACTTTTATCAATAGAAATCAGTCCCACTCCCCAAGCCATCCCTAACACCAGAATCATCCCCATTCCCCAAGCCCATCGAAAACCTTCATTTTGTGAGACACTCCCCGAGGGGTTGTTTTTAGCATTTTTCTTTTCCCCCTTAGTTTTGACAATTTCCTTTTTGTGAAAAGCACCTTCAAACCGGTGCAAAAGAGCAGTCCCACGCGTTGAATGGAGACAGACAACAACCAAGGCACAAATTGGAAAATAACTGTAAAAGAGAATCGTCTTGAGGTTAAGAAGGTCAGCCTCCGCAGCAGGAATTTGAAAATTCCACGTTCTCAAGCCCAAGTTTGAGAGTATGAAATCAACCCCATACTTTGCACACACAGAAATCAGGATCATTACCAAGGCCAAACGCCACGATTTCAGCCTGGCAATTGAATAAATCAGGCAACAAATGACAAAACAACCAAACGCAATCCCTGTCAGATAATAAAGCAGGACACTACAAACGCAAAACGCAGCCATTTTTTGTATGCGCCATTCAGCTCTAATACAACACCATCCCCAACTCGCCAACATGTTAAACGCCGCTCCAGTTAGGACAAAAGTCCGCATACTGTGATTGCCATATAAATAAAAGAGAGCAACCCCGGGAATGATCCAAGTGCCGCGAATCCTTGAACCCGTCAGAGAATTCATGAACTCACTTGTTGTAAGCAGCAACAACCATGCGAACGCAGTGAGCACAATCGCAGCAAGCCCCCCTGAGTGACACCATTGAACCCACAAAGCATCAAACCACCGCAGCAACCAGCCGGGCTGCCCAATAAAATCTGTAAAATACCTGAAATCCCAAAGGAAAAGACTATCTCGAGCTTCAAAAATCAAATGGGTGTCAACAACCCAGAATAAGTATCCCCCAAAAAGCACTGCCAAAAGCAAATGCCGGAAATTTTTGCAGAAAGCACGCAGACTGTTTTCGAATACAATGAATTGACTCATTAATAATATTGCTGACTGAACTTATACGTTCATTTCTTGCATGAGTTTGATTTTCAGTGATTGGTTTTTGACCTTATATTGGTCCCCAATATTGTCAATTTAATTACCCATCCCGAGGTTCATTTGACTATGTTGCATTGAACCCCAAAACATGCTTTTGCTCCCCCCCAGAAAAAACACAGAAAAGACAAACTGAAAATCCCTCCTGCCTCATCCAAATGATGTTGAAACTCAACAGCTCAAATAAAGCGGCAACAAACAGAATAGAATGATTGCACAAGTTAATTTCAAAATGGCACCCACTCTAGTTTGCATGAAAAGGCTCAGCGGATTTTGAAACCAAAAAATCACCTGTGCTTTGAGCGGATTGGAATACCAATGGCATTAAAACAGCATTAACAGGACATTAAACTTCCATGAATGTGTCATTAACACAAAATTAAACAGAAATTAAGTTTCCATTAAGCTTGCATTTCTTTCCAAATCATCCAAAAGTCAAACATCACATGTATTTCAAAGCTCTGGATGAGTTGTCGTTAGCTCTAGTTCCAGCGCTTTTGTCGGTGTTTGAGTGATAACAACAGATAGCAAAGTTAGTTCACGCAGCAATAAGCAAATTATGAATAAAAAACTAAAGTATCTAAGCGTAGCATTGGCTGGAATTGCTTTTGCCAGCTATGCTCAGGCACAACAACTCGTGGGCGTGGATGTAGGAGGCCCAACATTACCCGGATCCGCAACTGTCAATGGGGATGGGACAACCACTATTGTCGGTGGAGGAGCAGATATTTGGGGAACAGCGGATGCTTTTTATTTTTATAATACTCCGATCTCAGGTTATTATATCTGGGATGCAGTTGTCCGCGTTAATGATCTTCAAGGACCTGACACTTGGACCAAAGCCGAACTTATGGCCCGTTTTGTCGATCCGACAATCGCAACAAACCAAGCAGGCGATCCATTCATCGCAGTAATGACAACCCGCTCCGGCGGACAAAATGAAATTCGTGCTCAAGTACGCACAACCCGAGGTGGCAGCGCAGATGGTTTTAATCCATCCCCGACGATTGCCCCTTCCTACCCAAACCAGTGGCTGCGTTTGACTCGTTACGGTAACGTGTTTGATTGTTACTCAGGAACTGATGGCACCAATTGGACCCTTATCACTGAAATGGACACCTCCACTAATACATGGAAAGGTGGCGATAACAGTACAACATTTGGAAACGCTCCAGGAGATAACGTTCGCATCGGTGTCGCCGTTACGGCACACAATGACACTGACGGCAGCGGTGGTATTGCCACAATTTCTGACTGGACTTTGACACTGAAACCACTGACAACAAATCCCAAAACCATCACATGGCTCAAGACTCCCCCAGCAACTGTGACCGCATATGACGGCACATCCGTGTTGCTTTCAGCTCTGGCCACGAATGATGCTGTTCCGAACGTCGTTCCCTGCACCTATCAATGGTACAAGAACGGAAACAAAATGACAGGGGCAACGCAACCCAATTTGAGTTTTGTTGCAAATTTGACTGAAACCAGCACCAAATACGCATGCGTTATTTCTGCTACGGCAGCCGGAGTTTCCATTTTATCAACCAATTCCGGAACAGTAGTCACCGTTCTTACCGGTGTTACCTACACAAACGGTCTCAAATGGGAATACTGGACAAACGCCACACGCACTGCTGTTGAAAGCGGCTCTGCGGGAGCCCCGGCTTGGGTTGCTGTCGCCTCAAGCTTTGACATGCCATCCACCACTGGAAATAATAATTACGCTCAACGTGTCAGTGGTTATTTCATTCCACAAACATCCGGGACCTATTCCTTCTTTATTGCTTCCGATGATACTTCCGATCTGTTCTTCAGCACGGACAGCAATCCTGCCCATAAAATGCTGATTGCACAGCAAACCTCCTGGAATGACGCCCGCATGTGGGCCTCAGGTTCCAACCCCACGCAACGTTCTTCTGACTCTTTCACCCCAGACGATGGTGCAACAACCCCTTATAGCAGTGGTTTTGCCCTCACAGCCGGACAGAAATACTATATCGAAGGCGTCATGGAACAAGGTAGTGGTGGCGATAACTTCGATGTCACCTATGAACTGACTGGTTCATCCCCTGCTGATGGTGATTATTCACTCCTCCAGTCAACCAACGGAAACATCGGTTTCCAAACTGGGTTGAGCACAAACTTGGTTATCACAACCCAACCCGTGGATGTCTCTGTATTTGATGGAGATTTTGCCAAGTTCTCTTTTGCTTATACAACAGATAGCGAACTAACTCCGACCATTCAGTGGTATAAAAACGACCAACCCGTCTCTGGAGCGACATCTGTATCATGGAAGCCCACAGTTCTCTTGAAGGACAGCGGAGCAAAAGTCTATGTGGTCATCAAAGTCCCAGAAACCAGTTTGGTTTTGACCAGTTCAGTTGTGACACTCACCGTTCAGCAAGCCGTTTTTGAAACTGGCTTTGTAAAACGTGAGTTCTGGTCCGGTGGCACTCGTGCTCCCGTTGAAAACGGCACAGCTGCAGATCCCACCTATTTGACCACAAGTTACGCCTTCGAAGGATCTCATGGTAGCAGCGGTTTGGACAACTATGCTGAACGCCTCAGTTGCTTGTTCGTTCCTCCATCGACAGGTGATTACGCCTTTACAATCTACGCTGATGATGATGCTGACCTATTCATCAGCACAGACGCTTCACCTGCCAACAAATATCTGATCGCCCAACAGACCAGTTGGAGCGCATATCGCGCATGGAATGCCTCTGCTCAATGTGATTCAGCTCAATACACGCCAGACAGTGGTACAACCATTCCTTACGCTTCAGGTATTCACCTGATTGGTGGACAGCAATACTATCTTGAAGGCGTTACTCATAATGGTAGCGGTGGTTACGACTTTGGCGCCACCTATCGAAAAATTGCCGATGGCATTCAAGAGGACAACAGCGCTTCACTTCTGACCGGAAGCGTGATTGGCTTCAAAGCCCCTGCGGCAAGCTACATCGGGTTCACCCAACAACCCACGAATGTGACAACTCCAGCTCTCACGACCGTGACATTCAGCGCCGTTGGAGCCACTGATTCAAAAATCAGCATTGGGGATGACACCAGTACGTTTGTCATGTATCAATGGTATAAGAATGGCAGCAAGATCACTGGGGCCACTGCGAGCTCGTATACAACGCCTTATCTGAAGAATTCCGATAATGGAAATTCTTATGTTTGCGCCATCCGCGCCCTGGGTGTTGCCAATTGGAGTAACAGCACTCCGGCAACCGTTACAGTTGTAGCTGATACCAACGTTCCAACAGTTCTGTTTGCCACCTTCAGAACCAATGACAATACTGGAATCAATGCACCTGTTATTGACATTAACTTCAGCAAGCGCATGGATCTCGCATCACTTGCCAACATCGCCAACTACACTGTTGCTGGTGCCACTATCTACACCGTATTCATCAACAGTAACAGCCTGCAGCAAGTTGAACTGGTTCTCAGCGATTATCCGACCCTGCCCGTTACTGTGACATTCAGCGGCTTGAAGGATTACTCAGGTATTGCAATGGCGGCAAATGCATCAGTTCAGGCAAAAACTCCGACACTGATCAACACCGACATTGGAACACCGGGGACCGATCCTGCACTGCCTGGCTTCATGATTCAGACCAGCACAAATTCCTTTGTTATCACTTGCGAAGGCAGTGATATGTGGGGGACTGCTGATGCCTTCAACTTCAGTTATGAATTGAAGACCAATGACTTCGATGTCATCGTTCGCCAAGTTTCAACCACCCATTCGTCCACTTGGGCCAAGGGTGGATTGGTAATGCGCGAGTCGCTTGACCCTGGCAGCCGCCACTGGAACATCCTCAACACACCGGCCTCTGCCGACGGCATAAATGCTCCGGATAGTTCCGGCACGGGTGCCAATCAGGTTGTTTGTCAGAACCGCGTAGCAACCAACGGCGACAGTGCAAGTTGGGAAAACATGGTCACGACCGCTCCAGTTCCATCCTATCCCAATGCATGGCTCCGCCTCAAACGCGTCGGCCAAATGATGTATGCCTACAACTCGATCAACGGCGTTTCTTGGACTCCACTCGGCACAAATGATGTGACCACAGTTGGCGACAAGACTCCGCTCCCATCAGTTGTCTACCTTGGTATTGGTTGCACTGCTCACAACAATGATACAGGCGCAGGAGCTACACCATACCTTTATATCTACACAGGTGTATTCGACAACTATAACAGCAGCTACGTCTATGTTGCCCCACAAAACCCGGCTTCATTGAGTGCCAAATTAGTCGGCAGCAATGTAGTGGTTAGTTGGACTCCCGACGGCGGTCATCTGGAATCCAGCCCAACTCTGGGAACGAGTGCCAATTGGACTCAGGTTGGAACAACAAGCCCTGTCACGCTTCCAGCGACTGGGACTACAATGTTCTTCAGAGTGGTTAATCCGTAAGGAGCGACTTCTCTAGATCAATTCACAGAGAGCTGCGGAGAAACTTCCGCAGCTCTTTTTTTGTAAACTGACAGCCCCCCTTCTCCTCAAACAAACAGGTGATTTGAGACGAAACCACCCACAAACAATTCTAATGCAACTTCTTAAAAGATTTCGGCAGATGGAATCGCCTCAAAGTTTACACTCCAGATAAAATGCCCCCTTAGCTGGGAATAAAGGGAATTGATTCACACGAAAATGCCCATTTCGACCTATGATTACAAAGAGTTCAGTGGAATGACTGAAAAGTTGCCCCAAAATCACTTCGAACATGAACCTCCCAAGACAATAAAGCCTCAAGCCACCTCATAGTCATGACATTTCATAATGACTTTTGAAAAACGCTCGCCATATGAGAAATGCAATCGTTCTCAGGCAATCATAACTGGCTGCGACAAAAAGCAATACGCCCCCGAAGCCTCGCACTCTGATCCTCTCTCCCTGCCTTTTCTGCCAGTCTTTCTCCCTTCTCCGCTGACTCAAGTCCTTTTCTGTAGAGCTTCTTATCAATATAATTGCGACTGAGCAGATCAAAAAAGTCAGGTAATTGTGCAAGGTGCTCATCGAGTTTTGCAGCTTGTTCAAAATATGGAATTGCCGTCTCCGTCTCTCCCAACCAAGCTCGGGCCATAGCCATCAGAAAACATCCCCGTGGATGTGATGTTCCATGTTTAGTCACAATCTCAAGTGGCGCAATACAATCAGCATACCGGCCCAGTCTGTAGCGTGCCTCTGCCAACGCGTAGTTGATGTCTGTTGTATTGTATATGCGGTTATAGCCATTTGGCAAAAGCCTTGCAGCCTCAGCCAAATGCGTCTCCGCATTTGTCAGATCTCCTGTCGCCGCCAAAACGACTCCCAAATCAAATTGAGCGAGCCCATTCCTGGGGTCCAAATGAAGTGCCGCCTCCAGATGCTCCATCGCTCCAGAAGGATCATTTTTGACCCGAAATAGGAGAAAACCAAGGACCTGATGAGCCGTTACATTTTGGGGATTAAGAGACAATGCCTTGAGATATTTTTCAATGGCATTATCAGCATCACCAGCTCGAAAAAATTCATTCCCGGCCCTGGTAAAAGAATAGTCATCCAGAAATTTCTCATGAATCTGAACGATTGCATCCGACTTTAGATTGACAAACTCGGGAATGTTGGCAGCCATTTGTCCACTGACCAAATGCGACAACCAAACAGCCGGGGTAGCCTCTCCATCCTTATTGATATGAGTCAGGTAGAGTTGCGTGTAATCAGAGTGAGCTTTTGATGAAAAAACCAACCACTGTCCATCTGAAGACCAACTGTGCCAGGAGTTCATGCGTCCCAAATTACACTTCAGAGGACGGGCCAGCCCTCCCTCGGATGGAATGATGTAAAGCTGGCTGTCCGGCTGTAATAACATATAATTCGAAGCCTGACAAAAAACGATCCAGCGTCCATCAGGAGAATACTTTGGGAAAAAGTTGCTCTTTCCATTGGCTGATGCACCTTTGATCGGCTCTGCTTTCCCCCCCTTGCCATCATTAAAGGGCACACGATAGAGATCAAAGCGAAATTCCTTACCTTTCACCACAAAGTCCTCGCACTCCTCAGCCGTCAATAGGATACTTCCTGTATCCCTTGTTTTTTTGAGTTCGGCAGCTCTATTCCGGGCAAACACAACCCATCTGCCATCCGGACTCCACGTTGGATTGCTCTGAACGTAAACAGGATCATCAGCCCCTGGTAATTCATGGAATTGTTTTGTCTCACGATCATAAACCGCGACAATGCCTTTGAGCGGAAAAAATAGCTGTGAAAACGCAAGATTCGGCCTAGGCACAAACACGGACCTGTCTTTTACCGTGCTAAGCACGTAACGACCATCAGGTGAAATTTGAGAAAGAAGTCCAAAGGTTTGTTTGCCATCTTCCCTTCGATAATCATCCCACGTAATGATGTCACTAGTGCTCAAGTGCATTTCAGGAGCCGTGCGCGTAATGACATAGGATGCCTTGCTATTTGCGTAGTCCACATCCATTGCCAAGAATTGACCGTCTCGCGTAAAAGAATGACAATTTCCGCAGACTGGCAAATTCTGCAAAATGATCGGCGGAGCCGTTTCCTTATTGATACCGCCAAACCTCCAGCGAATCTTTGATGGATCCTTGACGGCTTCCACAAAAGGCAGGTTAACCTCACGATAAAAAAGAGAGTCCTTCAATTCGGTCCCGCTCACACCAAAGTGAACTGTAGACCGCTTGAGTAAAGTCTTCTCTTCATTGTTCTGACATGCCACCAAAATCATTTCGATTTCGTTTGTTCCCGCTGATTTCTTAAGTTCATCCCAGATGTTACTTGGGGGACGCCACATGGGAAACACGTTCTCAAAAAGCCATTTTTTTTGGCCGGCCTTGATCCCACAAATCCAAATCACATTTTCGCTATCATTGTTTTTCCAATAGACAACAGGAGCCGCCATATTCGATGGCATTTGAGATCCCTCAATTGGATGTTCGATCACAACTGAAGGAACCTGTGTTTTTGATTCCAGAACAGCCCACGCATCAAAAGTTTTATGGCAAGCTGTGACTAAAAAAGCTGCCGATGTTGATGAAAACAACATCACATATATACGCCACCAGTTATTTTTTTTATTCATATTGCACACTGAAGCTGGACTATTCAATATGTCACCTGGATTGCTTCTACTTTTTCATCGTTGCGATAAGGCATGGGGATTTACGCGATTACACAAATAAAACTTCACTTACGTCTCTTTAGACGTGTCGTAATTTATGTTACTGGATGGTTGGCTCTTCTACAGGGGATGGCACAAAACACATAGCTTTTGTCTGCAAGTGAGCAAAGAATTTCAATGTGGTAAAAGTCAAAAATCCAACATTCATCATCAAATGTACTAGAGGTCCCCAACCAATTTTCACTTACTCACCATCAATTTCCATATAGCACAGTAAATATTAGTTGGATTATCCACTACTTACTCTAGATACAATTTAATGACAAATAACATGTATGACTGATACCAAAACGACAGCAGAGGAAACAAATTCAAGGTATCGCCACAGACAAAAACTTAAAATGTCTTCCAAAAGACAAAGTCACAATGTCAGTGTAAACACTGAGATATTGTTTCTCGGCCAACATCACTTTCAATTTTTGGGATGAACAGATGATAAGATTTGTGATCTTTAAAGACAACAAAAATTTATAAGATTGTATTAAACCAATGAAATAACCGGCGAGAGAACAAGTGAAATGACCGCTTAGAAAAAAGCGGGTCGCATTTTATCTGATGGATTTGGAGATAGCGCAATTGCTGGGCTTTGGTCAAGACGTCCAAAATTTGGATTTACAGCACACATACGGGGACGGGGAGAAGAAGCTCAAACGATCAAACGGAAAGCAAGATTTAAAGCCCAGCGTTGGGTGATGGTGAGAACTCACTCATGGATGAACCGCTTTTGCCGGATTCTCATCCGCTGGGAAAAGAAAGCAGCCAACTATGTCGCCTTTCTGCATCTGGCCTGTGCCATCACCACTTGGCGTTCTGGTTTGGAACCTATCGGGTTAGGGGCTTAATCAGCGTATTCAGCGCAACCAAACGCAAGGCTCGCGGCTATCGATCATCGGTGCATCTGCTCACCATGCTTTACTTCGTCGCAGGCAAACTTCGCTTGCCCCAATTCTAATTCCACTGAAAAAAGCGAGGAACCAGAGATATCCTCCCACATTCTCTTAACTATCAACATATTAGAAATCGTCTCGTCTAGTTGGTAAATTCTGAGGTGGAACGTGACATATTCGCAATGCAGCAATGAGTCCTGTTTCGCTTTGTATTACCGTGGTGGAAATCCAATAAAGGCTTGGCGAATTTTAAGAATCATGCCTTAATCCATATAAATAAGCGTATGTCATCTAAATCCCTGATCACATTGGCAGTTATAGTGGGTATTATTGTTGGCGCTGCGGTTGGGGGAATTGTTGGAGCAATGGGCACTGCTCTTGTGTTTGGTGTTTTTGTCGGAATATGGACAAAAAAAAGACACGGCACAAAAACTACTCAGCAGGATCAATCCTATCATGATTCCCCCATGTCTTCTGGTACGCCACCCGTCCTTCCAATTCAGCAGGATGTTTCATCTCTGGAGCAGCATCAGAACGATCAGGAGATAGACTGTATTCAGCCCTCATCTAGCATTTCCCAACAAATTGACGAACAAAATAGACCTTCTCCAACTCTTGATCTTCCAAAGAAAACTCTTCTTGAAGGTGAATTACGTTGGATTCCAGCCGGAGAGACAGTTGATATTTGCGGACATTTGATTTCTGCTGGGCTCATTTACATTTGTAATAACTCAAATTCCATTGATGAGGCGTCGGCCATCAACATCTCACTCCCAGTTGATTTCCCCGCCCAAGGTTATCAAGCAGAGTTGCCATACTATAGTCGATATGCAGGACTGACTCCGGCCCAGCGAGGTGCCTATCTGAAGTGGCTAGCCTCTGACCGTCGCGATGCCGATGCAATCCCAAAGGACCCGGGATACGTCTTTTTATTTGTTTATGGATTGGAGCGTAGGTTGTTGTTGGAGGGCGAAAATGATCAAGAGGCTATTCGCGAATTGGTCCGTCTTCTTCATAATTATCAGGAAAGTCGGTCCCTGAGAAGTTATGTGTGTCAACTAATCCATTTCTGGGGATGGAAACAAGGTTTGGACTACTATCTCCAATTGCTCGAATGGATGAAAACACTCCCAGTCTCGCTATTAGGACAGGACGAAACAGCCATTGTCCTCGCCGGTCTTCACCTCTCGGGCAAACCTCTTACTTCTGAGTTGGCCTACGACATTACCTTACGCCATCCTGATGCCCAACGATCCGTTGTTATTCAACGGACAGAAAATGAACTAAAAAATCTCTTTATCAAACGCTACTCTGAAAAGTTTTCTGAGGGCATGTGTTTGCAGGCAACAAAGAGGCTTACACGGCTTTTTTACCATCCGGCAAGCCCGACTTTGCTCCGAATTTCAAATTCCAGACCAGACTTATTCGAATTGAAAATACCGAATGTTTTGGGGCTGTCGTCTCAGTTCGAACCGCTGCTGAAGATTTGGGAGTCGTGCATTGAAGACCTTGGCAGTTACAGCCGCATCAAGGCGAAGGAGGGATCGGCATCCAGCCTCAAAGTATATTTGGCACTCCCAGTAGAGCTTCGTTCTCAAACGCCACATCCCCTGTCAGACTTTTGGGATGCAATTATTAAGGAGGCTCTTCAAGAGGGTGATTGTTTTCTAATACCTGCGGCAAAGGCTGCAACGATGATTGAGATTCAGCAACGGAATAAGCTGATGTTGACTCAAAGCAGGGATATTGTTGAAACCATTGAATCACTCGGTTATGGAGTGGAACCCGATCCGCGTCGAAGCGGAGTTGGCTTTTTCTGGGATCAGCCACTTGGAGTTTTTCGACCTGCAAATCAACCACCAACTTCTCCAACTCCCAATTGCTGTGCAGCCCAAATCTTACTCGAACTCTGTGTTTTTATTGCCGCTGCTGATGGTCAAGTCAGCTCGGAAGAACTTACAATCACCCGGGATTTGATCCAACACCAAACCTCATTGACAGAAGACGAGAAACAACGTCTGTCCGCCCTCGAAAAAGTTCTCATTCACGATCCCAGGATTGCAAATAGTTCCTTTGAAAGAATCGCCCGTCAGACTCCAGCCAAAGACCGCGAAAAAATTGGGCATCTACTCATTTCCATAGCAGCGGCAGACAAGGTGATCACAAAGGATGAATTACGTGCGCTAGAACGAGCCTTTGATGCTCTCGACATTCACTCAGATAAACTAAATGAATGGCTTGAAATTCTATCCACAGAATTTGCTGAAGTTACAGTTCAAAAACCTGCTGAACGAGTGCCGGGAGAGATCATTCCCCCACCCTCAAAAATCTCAATCAATATGGCTCGTGTTGCCGCAATTTCAAAAGAAACAGTTGAAGTTATTGGCATTCTGACCGCAGTAATGGCAGAGCCTGTCATATCTGAAGCTCAAGAACCTCTCCCCAATTCCATTTCAACCGGAATTACAGCAAAAAGCGCCATTCAGAATGCATCCCCTGCCGCTGAAATAAAATCTGGTTGGATGGAAGGGTTGGATTCCAAATATCAGCCTCTTCTCGTCAAGTTAATGGAAAAGAACTCCTGGACACGCCAGGAATTTGACGCACTTTCTCAGTCATTTCATTTAATGCCATTGGATTCCTATGGTGCCATTAACGACTGGGCAGATGATCATTTGGGAGATTTTTTGCTGGATGGAGACAACCCAGTCCAAATCAACAAGAACTTGATCACAAAAGGAGAATCAACACATGCCTGAAATCATTAAACGACGCGAACGGGATTCCGTGCTTCAATCACTTCAAGCGGGACTCGTTCCACGCATGGGACTACACCTGATTCAAGTCGGTCGAAAACAAGAGGTGACGGCATTGCTCTCAGACCTTGACCGAATCAACCAAGGCGGGGCTTGTTTTAGAATTGTTGTAGGACGTTTTGGAAGCGGAAAAAGTTTCTTTCTAAACCTGATTCGAACACTTGCCTTGCAAAAGAGAATGGTGGTCATTCAAGCAGATATTTCGATGGGACGTCGGCTTCAGGCATCCGGTGGCGAAGCTAGAGCCCTTTATTCTGAATTGGTCAAAAATCTGGCTATAAAATCAAAACCCGAAGGCGGGGCTTTGCGGAACCTTTGCGAAGGCTGGATATCAACAATCCACCACGATGTCACCAGCAAAGGCGGCAGTGATGATGATGTCAAAAAACGAATCTCAGAAGATTTGAAAAGCCTGAAAGATTATGTTGGAGGATTCGAGTTTGTCGATGTCTTGATCAAATACTATGAAGGTTATGTTTTTGGGAATGAAACACTCCAAAGTGCCGCTCTGAGATGGCTGCGTGCGGAATTTTCCACAAAAACAGAGGCACGAGAAACACTTGGAGTTCGCCGGATCATCGACGATGAAAATTTCTATGACAGCTTAAAATTACTGGCAGCGTTTTGTGTCAAGGCTGGTTACGCTGGACTGCTGGTAAATCTTGATGAAATGGTTGTTCTGTCTCACAGGCTACCAAGCACACGTGCGCGACAAACAAATTATGAGGCCATTCTGACAATTCTAAACGATTGTTTACAGGGAAATGTCCAGAACCTTGGATTTATCTTGGCTGGCACAGATGAGTGTGTGGAAGATCAACGTCGCGGACTTTATAGTTACGAGGCATTGCGGACCAGACTGTCAGAAAATAAATTTGCAGGGGAAGGAGTTGTGGATTTCTCTGGTCCAGTCATAAGACTACAAAATTTAACTCCGGAAGATCTCTTCGTTCTTCTTCAAAACATTCGACACGTACAGGCAAACGGTGATCCGACAAAATATCTTCTCCCAGATGAGGCATTGATGGCTGTTCTACAGAAGGCAAGTGAAACACTTGGTGCTGACTATTTTAAAACACCACGTGATGTGGTCCGTTCTTTCGTTGGCCTGCTCAATGTATTGGAACAAAACCCAGGGAAGAAATGGACAGACTTTCTAACCAGTGAGTTGATCAAACCATCAGAAAAACCACTCTCAGCCGAAGAGGAACTTGCAAAGGGTTCCGCCCCAACACCCGATGAGGATTCACTAACCCATTTTAAACTCTAATGAATGTCGCCGCCTTTGACCTGCTGGACCGAGAGGTACAAAAGGCCATTTGGAACATGGGATGGAAAGAACTCCATCCCATACAAGCCGAAGCTATTCGCCAGATTGTTCAAGGAAACAGCAACTTGTTGATTACGGCACAAACAGCTGGAGGAAAGACAGAAGCCGCCTTTTTGCCAATTATTTCGGAAATTGCAAAAGCTCCTCAACCATCAATTCAGGCTCTCTACATCGGGCCTCTTAAAGCTTTAATCAATGATCAATTTGACCGGCTGGAAAAACTTTGTGAATCATTGAACATCCCCGTTCATCGCTGGCATGGAGATGTGAATGACAGCCAGAAAAAGGCCTTGCGCAAAACCCCATCGGGCATACTGCTGATCACGCCAGAATCGTTGGAGTCAAATTTCATAAATTTTGGAAATCAAGTCCCCCGGATTTATCGTCATTTGCGTTTTGTTGTCATAGATGAATTACATTCCTTTCTTGAAAATGTCCGCGGCATTCACCTGCAAAGCCTGTTAGCACGGCTAAAAATAGCGATCGAACATCAACCAAGAATCATCGGCCTGTCAGCGACAATCGGGGAACCTGATATAGCGTGCCGTTACATTTGTCCAGACCTGTCAAAAACTGTTCGAATCAACGATCCGAATTCAAGCCGTGAAATCCGTCTTGGCATTCGAACCATTATACGCCGTCCAGATTCTTCCAAATCGAAATTACTGGAGCCGCGATTACGAGCATCCGAGGTCTATGCTCTGAGTCAAAAACTCGACCAATCCACTCTGCTCCGTAAAAAACCTTTGTGCAAAGAAAACGCCCCAGAATTGATTCCCACTTTTCTTACGAATGAAGGGCCAGAAAACGAGGATTTGGCTGAAATCGCAAAGGATTTGGTCAAAAATTTCTCTCAATCCACAAATCTGGTTTTTGCCAATTCAAAAGCCACAATCGAATCCTTAGCCGACCAGATTAATAAACAAATTTCCAAAGGCCAATACAACCCCTTTGTCGTTCATCACGGCTCACTCTCAAAAGAACTCAGAGAAGCGGCGGAATACCGTCTCAAAACTACAAAATCAACTACTGCAATCTGTTCCAGCACTCTTGAAATGGGTATTGATATAGGTTCCGTGAGGTCAGTTGGACAAATTGATCCACCATGGAGCATAGCTGCAATGGTGCAACGTCTTGGACGCTCTGGCCGCCGTGAAGGAGAATCCGCCATTCTCAGAATGTATCTTCGGGAAAATTCACCTTCTCTTCAGAGTGATTTGTCAGACCTTCTTCAGATTCACCTTCTACGCTCAGTGGCAATGATTCGTTTGATGCTAAGGAAGTGGCTCGAACCGCCAAAAACCGACCTTTTGCACCTAAGCACACTCATTCACCAAATTCTCAGTTGCCTTAAACAAACTGGTGGCATGAAGGCAGCCCAACTGCAACAACTATTGATACAAAACGGCCCATTTAAAAATGTGGATCTGCACATTTTTACAGGAGTGCTTCATGAACTTGGTGCAAAGGAAATCATCGAACAAATTCCCACAGGCGAAATAATTCTCGCTCCTTTGGGCGAGAAAATCACAAGCGCTTACGATTTTTATGCAGCATTCCAGTCCACAGACGAATACACATTGCTTTTTGGCGAGGAAGTCATCGGCCAACTTCCCTCAGATCTAATCCCCCCGCCAGGAGAACTCATCCTCTTCTCAGGACGACGCTGGTGTGTTCAAAGCATCGATATCGATCAAAAAAAAGTCTATCTCATTCCAACAGACAAAGGCCAACCACCAAAATTTAGAGGTTCAGGCGGCCCCATTCATCCAAAAGTCATCGCCGAAATGCGTCAAGTTCTGCTCGATACAGATGAACCTGTTTGGCTGGATTCGGAAAGTCAGCTTTTACTAAAATCCGCCCGCTACATTGCAAAAGTCTCAGGACTTCTACACCAGGAAGTTCTCATAAAAGAAGATTCAATCCAGTGGTTTCCATGGATTGGCACACAAGGACTTCTTGCACTCAAAGCCTTTGCTGCCCAAGCTGAAATTAGAAATCAGATGGATGACATTTCCATCACCTACCAGAAAAAGACACCTCAAGATTTCCAAGAACATCTTCAAAGCATAATCAACACCAAAACCCAAACAGAAGAATTAGCCAGGGCAATAGACCTGCATACTGGAGAAAAATTCGAATACCTTCTGCCAAAAGAACTCCTCTATTACGCCAATGGCCGCGATCAGTTAGATCTTAAATTGGCCCAAAACGCCGCGTCGCGAGCACTGAATCAAATGTCTTCTCAAAAGTGAAAGTCTACCATGAATGAGTCACCGTCCATACGAAGCAACCTTAACGCTTACGAAGTGGCTATTTTAATTCTGACTCTAATCGTTCTGGCTGCACTGGTAGTCGACACTATTGCCAAACTACCTGCCGACGTATCACAAGTTTTACACTGGATGGATACAACCGCCTGCGGAATATTTTTCATCGACTTTGTCGTCCGCTTCTATAAAGCCAAATCCAAACTTGCCTTCATGAAATGGGGATGGATTGATCTCATCGCCTGCATCCCTAACATCAGTCTGTTTCGCTGGGGAAGGCTCGCTCGCATACTCAGAATAATTCGACTATTGCGAGCCATTCGATCAGTCCAGCGAATCTGCCAAGTTCTATTCAGCCGATCCACCGAAACCGGTTTTGTCTCAATTGGACTAACTGCATCCTTGCTCGTAATCTTTTCCTCCGTTTCAATTCTCATTTGTGAAACAAGTCCTGAATCCAACATTAAAAACGCAGAAGACGCCGTTTGGTGGAGTATTTCCACACTGACAACCGTCGGATATGGAGACAAATATCCGGTTACCAGTGAAGGACGAATCTTGGGAATGGTATTAATGACAGCAGGCGTCGGCCTCTTCGGTGGGTTAAGTGGGCTTGTGGCCTCCATGTTTCTTGGGACACGCGATGCACGCACCAAAGAACAACGAGAACTCATTGACAGACTCGAAAAGCTACAAAATACAGTCGATAAACTTCAAATGCATCTGAACACAAACGAACAATTGCCCCCCAAAAAAAGCGTGTGAAAGTCACGATCTGCGCGGACCATTTCGGTGTGGGCAAAACGTTGAGCGACTGTGATCACACTGAAAATGAAAGCGACCAACGTGTGAGTTGCCTATGCGATTGGAGATTGGTTGAAAGAAAAGAACGTAAAGACGATGTATATCACGCCAGGCTCGCCTTAGGAGAATGCGTATATAGAAAGCTTTCACGACAAACTGCGGGACGAATGCCTGAACCGCGAAGCATTCGAGTGCCTGTTGAAAGCGCAAATCGTGATCGAACAATGGCGGAACTCTACTTATAATCTGTCCACCTTTTCGGGGCAGACAAATCCACTGGTAACAATACTTTTGGCTCAACTGCCCTCTTTTCAACTGCCCTCTTTAGGAAGACTCCTCTTGACATTACATAAAACATACTATACCGTCTGGTCGGTATTGTGAGAGTTTATTCAAATTCGCGCGACAAAATACTCGCTGCTGCCGAAGCCTTGGTGATTGATCAAGGAGCTGGGAAACTTACCCTCGACGCTGTTGCCAAACGGGCTGGCATCAGCAAAGGTGGTCTCATTCACAATTTTGCAACTAAAGAAGCCTTGCTCGCAGCAATGATCGAGCAGATGCTTCACACGTTCCAGAAACACCTTGCCGATGAAACAAAAGATGCTCCCAAAACATCTCATGGTAATTTTATTACGGAATTACGCTTAAGCCTCCAACTTGATGCAAAATTCATGAAGGTTAGCGCTGCTCTGCTTGCAGCAGCGTCTGCAGAACCGAAGCTCTTGGCCCCTGTTCAGGATTGGTATAAGCAACACTACAAGAACTTATCCAGCGGCGATCTTGATTTTCCAGAGGCGGCAATTTTATCCCTGGCAAGTGATGGTATTTATTTGTTGAGTCTTCTGGGGCTGTTACAGCTCACAGAATCACAAAAAAAACAAATTGTGCAGACCATCCTTAAAAAGGCAGAAAATTGTAAAAAATGATTTTCATGGGTTCATCTTTTACGTTTATTTTTCACGCTAATAAAGACCGACCAGTCGGTATACTATAAGATAAATATGAATCACCTTTTCGACTTACATTTTCATGATGTGACGCCTATTCATGGCATGGAATTTCGTGATTTTCATCTCCGTGATCATCATTTAAAGATCTCTGAACCCCATTCCGCATCGGCTCCCAAATGTCTCCACACATCACCAGTCTATTCTCTTCCATATATTAAAAATCCCCCACATTGCCTGCTTTTCATCCTCACAACTGTTCTTATTGCTTTCGCATTCGGTTGTTCTCCAGCAAAAACACCAGAAACAATACGTCCACGAGTTGTAAAACTATGCACAGTTGGTTCTCCTGAGCTTTCATCTGAGAATACCTTTTTTGGCGTTACACAGGCGGCCCGTAGGGCTTCATTAAGCTTTCAGGTAGGTGGACGCATTGAACTTCTTCCAACTGAAATGGGTGACCACGTAGCAGAAGGACAGCTTTTGGCTCAACTTGATCCAATTCCATTTGAATTACGTGTCAAACAGGCTGAAGCAGATCTTGTCAGCGCAAAGGCATCGCTGCATGAACGGCAGCAGGTTTTTGATTCAGAAAAACGCCTTCTTCCACAAGCCGCAACAACACAAATCGAATACGATCAGGCAGAAGCTTCTCTAGCCCTCGCAAAATCAAGGCTCGAAATTGCTGAGGCAACCTTACGTCTGGCTAAACGTGATCTGGCCAACACAAAACTGATCGCCCCCATGTCAGGACGCATTGCTCAACGGAATGTGCAGAACTTCACTGAAATCGTTCCAGGCACATCAATCTTTGAGTTGGATGGCGATGGAGAATTGGAGATTTCCGTTGCTGTTCCTGAAAACTTTAAGATTACGCAAGACACACCTGTAAAAGTCCGCTTGAAAAACGATGATCTTGGACAAATTTCAGGAGTTGTTTCAAAGATCGGATCGCGTAGCGACATTGCTAATACTATTCCATTGATAGTTCGCCTCAAAAACTATCCCCCTGGCCTTCGCACCGGAACAGCAGCAGAGGTTGTTTTTCCACCACAGGATCAATCCCTCTCCGTTGTTTTGCCAGTTGTTGCAGTCATTCCTGGGGATACCCCCAACAACGGTTACGTATATATATTTGACAATGGCCAAGCCAAGAAACGCCAAGTGAGCCTTGGCAAGCCGGTGGGAGAAGGTCTTTCCATCCTCTCTGGTTTGAATCAAGGGGAACAAATTATTGTGGCCGGCGCTACATTCCTCACTGAGGGGCAGGCTGTTCGTCCGTTTCAGCCAACAGGCAATGGTTCCAATGGCAATCTGTCAAAATAATTTTAATAACCACAACAAATGGATCTCACAACGTTCAGCTTCAAACGAAGCCAATTCATTTTGTTTGCAGTTCTTGCAACTCTCTTTGCAAGCATTTCTGCGCTACAGGATTTTCCTTCACAAGAGGAGCCATCCATTCATATTCGCATTGCAGCAACTTATGCCATTTGTCCGGGAATGTCCGTCTATCAGATGGAAAATCTCGTGGCACGCCCCATGGAGGAACACATTCGAGAATTGGCTGAAGTTAAAAAAATCACCACTCGTGTTCGTCCCGGATTTGTTCTGACCACAGTCGAAATACAGGATCGTTACAACGATTTACAACCAATCTGGCAGCGATTGCGCTCAAAAATGCGGGAAATCGAACCTGATATGCCTGAAGGTGTGCAAGGTCCATTTGTCGATGACGATTATGGACGCGTTACTGTGGCTTCTCTGGCCATTTCAGCTCCGGGGTTTGACTGGAATGAAATACGAGACCGTTCAAAATGGCTGAGAGACAGGCTTTATTCCATTCCAGGAACAGAAAGGATCACAATCCATGGTCTGGATAATGAGGCCATATATCTCGAAATCTCAAATGCCGAACTTGCGCGGCATAATCTGACCCCCTCTCGGCTCATCGCCGAACTTGGGCACCAGAACATTATTATTCCCTCGGGAGAAATTGAATCAGGAAACTCAATTTTACCTGTTTCCACCACGGGGGACATCTTGTCCATAAATCAACTCCAACGGATTCCCATTACACTTAATAACGGAAAGGTCGCCTATCTTGGTGATCTCGTCACTGTGAAACGCGGCCTTTCGGACCCACAAAACAAGGCCGCATTCTTTGATGGAAAACCAACTGTCGTTCTTGCCGTATCAATGGCGGATGGACAAAATGTTCTCTCCTTTTGCAACAAGCTTAAAACAAAAGTTACTTCATTGGAAAGAGAACTTCCGGCAGGTTTCAAAATTGATTTTGTAACGTTTCAGGCCGATGTCGTCAAACAAGAGATTGATCGTGTCAAACATGTTCTTTTCGAGACATTGGTGGTTGTCCTGATTGTCGTGGTTGTGTTCGTTGGTCTGCGCACGGGAGTCATCGTTGGCACCATTGTTCCATTGACACTTCTGCTGGCTCTGCTGGTCATGCGTTGGTGCGATATTGAATTGGACACGGTTTCACTAGCGGCACTAATCATCTCACTCGGTCTGCTCGTGGATAACGGAATCGTCATTGCTGAGGACGTATTGCGACGAATTGGCTCCGGTCAATCGGCTGCCGAAGCTGCGCGAATGGCCGGAAAAACGCTGGCCATACCGCTTTTGACTTCAACCCTTGCATGCGTGGCGGCATTTCTTCCTTTGACACTTTCAAAAACAGTCAGCGGAGAGTATGCGCGTGCCCTGTCTACTGTTCTAACAATCACCCTGCTCTGTTCCTGGTGTCTCTGTCTGACAGTCACACCACTCCTATGCAGTCGATATGCAAAAGTAAACCCAAAGCATCAACACTCAGATGAAGAAACCGCCTATCAGACACGTTTCTACAAAATTTTCCGCCGGATCGTTGATGGATTACTGGCACATCGTGTTCTTTACCTTTTCTCAATGATTTTCCTATTGATCATAGCTGGAATTGCATCCGTTTGGGTTCCACAATCATTTCTACCAAACTCGGGACGAATGCAGATCCAGATTCCTCTCGATCTCGCTCCCAATGCCAGTTCCACCGAAACCATAAGCTCAGTTCAACGTCTGGCAGAATGGCTCAATGATCGAAAAATAAATCCAGAGATCATTAATCACATCACGTACGTTGGTGAAGGTGGACCACGCGTGGTGCTTGCCATTGATCCGCCCGACCCGGTTCCTCATTCTGCTTATATCATCGTCAATCTTCGCCAGGGAACAGATCCTGCAAAAGTGCTGGAAAGAGTTCGTTCACATCTTGATTCCAACCATCCTGAAATGCGTGCCATCCCACGGCGCTTTTCCTTTGGAATGCACGACGCGGGAACAGTCATCTACCGAATCAGTGGCCCGGACATTGCAACGTTGAGAGAACTTTCGACTCAATATCAACAGGCCTTTCGCACTGTAAACGGGACTCGCGATATTCGGGATGACTGGGAAGCCAACATTGGACGTTTTAAAGTTGTTGTCGATCAGGAAAAGGCGCGAAAAGCGGGCGTCAGCAGCGCTGACATCTCAACTTCACTCCGACTGGTCTACGGAGCACAACCTGTTTCCGGTTTTCGTGATGATGACCGCACATTGCCAGTCTTGTGGCGTGCCCCGGAGAACGAACGGAAGGCGATGAATCGACTGTCAACTGCGATGGTCTTTTCGCAAAATGGCACGCAGGCGGTCCCTCTCTCTCAGGTTGCCAGAATTGATTTTATTGGCGAGCCTTCCATTATTCGACGTTACAATCTTGAGCGAACAGTCTCTGTCTATGCGCGAAACCCGGGACTGTCATCTTACGAATTGGTAAAGTCTGTCAAACCAGCGGTTGAGAAGATCACAACACCGCCTGGGTATACTGTCGAACTTGGCGGAGAAATAGAGGAAAACGAAGAGGCAAATCAGGCACTCTTTGAGTATCTACCACTGTCAATCATACTATTGATTGGCGTATTCATCACGCAATTCAATTCCCTTAGAAAGGTCGTGGTAATCATGATCTGTGTTCCGTTTTGTTTCATTGGGGTGGTGTTGGGAATGATCGTGCTGCATGGAGAATTCAACTTCATGGCCATGTTGGGAATGCTTGCCCTTGCAGGAATTATTGTCAGCAATGCCGTGCTTTTGCTTGATCGTATAGAAATCGAATTGGGTGCTGGAAGATCACGCCATGAAGCCATCGTCATGGCCAGCCTTAAGCGGCTCCGCCCCATTCTAATGACCAAACTGACTTGCATTGCAGGCATGGTGCCCATGCTGCTCTTTGGCGGCCCACTCTGGCATGGACTTGCCGTTGCCATCATCGGAGGATTAAGCTTGGGGACCCTTGTCACCTTGGGCTTGGTCCCCGTTGTTTACTCCCTTCTCTTTAAAGACACTTCTGAGAAATCCCATGAATTATTGAAAGCAACGCCAGCCATCCTTGCAGGAATATTGATAATAAATATCTCTGGGTGTGCCGTTGGCCCAGACTATCATTTCCAAACATTTCCAACTCGAACTCAGTTTGCAAGTGTCCCAGGCACATTATCAACCAATTACCAGACCTGCTGGTGGACCAATTTTAACGATCCCACACTTGAACGCCTTATTTCGGATGCACAGATTTACAACCACGATGTTCGCGCAGCAACAGAACGTCTCAAATCGGTAAGGGCTTTACATCGCCTTGTTAAGTGGGGATATGCCCCCTCGGGTGCTGCAACGGCGGGCTACCAGAGAAAACTAATTACACCAGTCGAAATGCCAGGTGCCAGCCGTGACATGCGTAATTTTGATTTGTTCGACACTGGTTTTGATGCGAGTTGGGAACTCGATATTTGGGGACAGGTTCGCCGTCAGAATCAAGCTGTCCGCGCTGTCGTCAATGCTGTAACAGCTCAACGCGATGCCGTCCTTATCAGTGTTACCGCAGAAATCGCCCGGCAATATTTCGAACTGCGGAATTTGCAGGATCGCCTCGCCATCGTGACTCAAATTGTTGCAACGGAAAAAGAATGCCTGCGACTTACGCAACTTCGATATGAGTCTGGCAAAGGCTCTCAATTAGAGGTTCAAACTCAGACAGCTCAAATGGCAACGACAGAGGCATTGCTACCCGATCTCAACACCGCTATTGCTCAAATTGAACATGCATTAGGTCTTTTGGCAGGGCATGATCATTTGGAACTCAAACCGTTATTAGAAACAACACGCTCAAAACAGACTCCGCCCCCCACTGTCTGGCTTGGAAAGCCTGCCGACCTTCTCAGACGCCGTCCTGACATTCGCATGGCGGAACAACAGTTAATCGCCTCAACCGCTCTCATTGGGGCTGAAATGGCCAATTACTTCCCACATGTTAGTTTTAATGGCCAAGTGGGACTCGAAGCCAAGACATTCTCAGGTTTGAGCCAATCGCAGGCGGACACATATGGTTTTGGTCCACGAATTACCTGGACGGCATTTGACTTTGGAAGAATCAAGGCCAGGGTCGATGCCTCAAAAGCCGATACAAAAGCCTATCTCGCCATCTATGAAAAAACGGTTCTTACTGCACTGGCAGAAACCGATAACGCATTAATTTCCTACGGTCATGCCCAATCCCACCGGAAGAGTCTTGAGACAGCTTACAATGCTGCATACGAAGCTCACCAGATAGCCATTAAGAGACAAAAGGAAGGTTTGGCTGATAAGATTACCGTTTTGGAATCTGAGCGTCACATGCTTGAAACACAAAACACTTTTCTTCAGGCGCAGACGGAAGAAAACACCGATGTGGTCGCAATCTACAAGGCCTTGGGCGGTGGTTGGGAAGAAAAATAAAGTCTCACTAATTACTAAATTCAAATAAATAACTGTCTCAACATCCTTTTCTTTTTTACACATCGTCACTTTAGCCTGGCCCAAAAAGGTGGACAGATTATAAGTTGAGTTCCGCCATTGTATTTGTTTATTTCTGCTGTTCAGTTCTGGGCGCAGGGAGGGCGTAGCCCTACCACAGGTGCGTTGGACAATGATAATGAGCTAGACGGTGAAAGTCCGCTGTGGAGGCTTCGGAAGGCAACCCCGAGTAGAAGGCAAGCCGAATGCGTAATCCGCCATCACGGTTCTGAGAGAGGGGTAGCCGTGTAACTGGCTACCCCTATTCGATCGGTAGTTTAACTGAATTCTACAGGTGTTTGAGATCCTGAGGCTTTTTAAGAGAGAATCATTAATATCCATCAACGCTGAAATTGACGGAACCGTCGTCATTTGTATTTCGAATCTCGCTGGATCTGTCGATTTGTCCATATGCGTCTCCAGAGCCATCAGTATTATGGTATTTGGGGGCATAGAATCCATTCGTTGATATTTGCACTGGGGGGTTGAATGCAAAATCGGAGACGGAAGCACGGCACTGTATGATCTTGTCAGGAAAAACGCGCAACACCATCAGGTCAAAAGCCCAGACAATATCTTTTCCCATCACGATATTGGGACAGTGTGCTTGAACGCTCTTTAGCGCACTTTGAACCGTATCGTCTGCTACTGGAAAATGTATTGGGACGGCCAAACGGGGTGCTGGTTTTATTTGACTTAAGAGGTAACCAAAAGCTCCTTGTGGTGTATGGGAGCTGTTCTGAACTGTTGTTAACTGTGCAACTGTGTTGGTGAAGCTGGGATAAAGTGGATCGCCGACAGTTGGAGCGGCATCTAATCCCATGTTTTTGTAAGCCCAGACTTCCGCAGGAACCACCATTTCATGAATGAACAGATCAACGCCATTGGTTCCATTGCAGGCTTGATTCACACTATTGGTTTCAGGTTTGGTGTCACCGCTGATTGTCAGACTGAGGGGGTTTGTGGCGCCCGGTGGGGTCCATTCCAGTTTATAGCCAACGGATCCCCTGCGTGTGTGAATAACTGGATAGTGTGTGATTTTTAAGCCGGTAGTTTGATTATTGTAAGCCACACCTCCTACTTCGGTCCAGTCCATCTGGATTGGGATCATTGCATACGCATCATCTGGTTGATCATCGCCCACGGGAAGAGGCTCAACTGGCAATCCCCAGCTTTCCTTGGTTGGAGACTGATAATTGAGATAACGTGTTGGTTGGAAACTAAAGCTCTCCGTATGCCAGCGACAAGCAGCCCTTAACATCGCACAGTAATTACTGGTGCCATCATCGTAGAACTGACCTGAAGTTGTGGGGTTTTCCACTCCTGAAGGCCCCGGTCCAAAAACGTAAAGCGGGGTTTTACGATCTGAGCTTGGCCCAAAACAATAGATGTGTGTGAGGTCACTCATGTGATCGGCATGAAGGTGGGTGATGAATATCTTATTTAGCCGACGCATTCCGACGACTGCTGCGGCATAGTTTGCAGATACTCCAGCACCGCAATCGAAGACGGCCTGATCCAACGCCTGACCGTGATAAACACGATCATTGGCGTTGGAAACCCAGCCCACTTCAACAAAGGTGCTCACTTCCGCCTGAGCTCGACGCACGGGCAGCGGAATCATCGACCCCATGAAGGTTACGCGCATTTCATTGCTTTCAAGTGGTGTCAGAGGATTGAATGAGGGGAGACTTTGAACATAAGAGTAAGTGGCATTTGTTTGGTAGGTCGGATCTGGATTTACCATCCGGTAAAACATGGGGACAGTGGTTGTCCCATTGGATCCGAGACCGGTAAAGTTGGCCATTGATTCCGACCAGTTATGCCATGGGCCATCTACAGAAGATGCCCACTGGATTGAATGGTGTGCTCCGCTTCCATTTGTATCAACCCAGGATAATTGGCCGTTTGTGTTGAATGATTCAATCTGGAATTGTGCGTGTGCCCAAATGGGAAAAACGGTCATGCCACACACCAGGGCCGTGATGGAGGCTGATCGATTGACGAGATATTTCTTCATATAATCTTTGCAGTAGATAAGGCCTATGTTCATGAGGACAAATGTGGAGTAACTCCATTATTAAAGTAATGACTCCACAACCCTGAAGACTATATGCAAATGCAACGAGCGTTGCTGAGAGGGTTTTCTCTAAAAATGTGAGGGGAATTTTCCCCTCACAATGGCTGTTGCAAACGGTAGGTGATAGCTTGTTTCCGTAGTTCTTTCATCCCAGACAGATTCAGTTTTTCGATCATCCGAGCGCAATATGACTCAACAGTACGTGGGCTTATTCCCAGTTTCGTCGCTATTTCATCCGTGTCCAATCCTTCTCCTAATAACCTGTAGAGGCGTTGTTGCTGCTCGCTGAAATCGGTTGAGGGAAACGATGTGGCGGATTTTGTCTCGGTAGGCTTCTTGGGCACATTTAACAAGGTTAGGGCTGCACGAGGGCTGAGGTAACGGCAGCCCATTAGAGTTTGGGTTACGGCTTCAACGAGGCTGGATGAAACCTCTCGCTTGGTGACGTAACCCAGCGCGCCTGCCGAAAAAGCACTTTGGATATAATAGGCATCCTCATGCATGGAATAAACCAACAGCGATAATTTGCGGTCCGCCAGTGCCTTGATAAGTGTCAGACCGGAGTCTTCTCCCAAGCTTAAATCGATGACTGCAAGGTGTGCAAAAATGAGTCCTGGATGGGCAAGAGTCTCTGAAATGCTGGCAGCCTGACCACATATTTCAAAACCCGCCTGTGTTAATACAACGGCCAATCCTTCGCGCACCATCGTGTGGTCGTCGACCAGAAAAATTTGTTTGCGTTTTGAGATTTTTAATGACATGGAAAACAACTCATACCGGATTGGATAATGAGTTTAGGGGCACTCTACAATTGACCACTGTACCTCCATCTGACGGATGTTCGATCCAAAATCTTGCTCCAATCGTTTTGGCACGGTAATTCATGATATGAATTCCCAATCCACCAACATGACTGGGGGAAACAGCTTTTTTTTGTCCATTGTCAGCTACACGAAGCAAGCATCCATCAGCCTCGCAGAGCAAGTCCACCCGCAAGCGCGTGCATTGTCCGTGTTTTACTGCATTGGTGAGTGCTTCCTGCGCGATGCGATAAATATGAAGCATGGTGGATTGGGTAAAACTGGGGTGAAGTTCATCCGCACGCAGTTCAAATGACAATTTGAAATCGCTGCTTAACTGATCTCCCAACCGCTGCAAGGCCGTTGCAAGCGATCGGGGATCCAACCCAACAGGACACAACCCCTTTGCCGTGTCGTAAGCCATGCCAATGCTATCTTCCAACTGATGCCGCAATCGAGTCACTGAAGCATGTTCAATGTTTTTATGGCTGGTCAGATCGTTCTCCAGCGCCATACATGTCAACAGTGCAGCTGTCAGGTGCTGGCAAAGACCATCGTGTAATTCTGAGCCGAGTCTGCGTTGTTCTTCCTCACAGATGCTTGTGATGGCTTTTTCCAGTCGCTGTTGCTCTGCGGCGGCCTGTTCAATCTTTCGTCGACTCTGAGATTCCTCAAGCATTATTTTAAACATCAAGGCATTGTGACGCGAACAAAGCAACAGCAATGGAATCAATGTTAACATGAGTATCACCCCTTGAAATAGAACAAAACCAGGTCTGTTGGAAATATCAATCTGACTATTCAAAATACCAGCCATACAGCATCCAGCAAACGTCCAATATATCACCACACATAATCCCGCCATTAACCATCCGGCAGTATTTCCAAACAAAACCAAAGCCAGCAGTGGAACCCAGATTAAAGTGATGCGCCCACTGCCATCCAACCCAGAAACGATCAATTGCATTGTAATGACAGAGATGGCTGGAATGAAAAAAATTGCCGCTCTCCAGCGCAAATCCCAATCCTGGCGCCAGGCTGCCAACGCAAGAAGCAATAAAGCTCCGATGCAAGCGAACCGAATTCCCCATGAAAATACTCCGCATGGGGAATGAAGAAGAATGACTTTTGGCAGGCTTATTATGACCAAAATGGTTAAAATAACCGTCATGGCTTTTGAACGCCATTGGAGTATTCGCCTATTCACCTCGTCTTCCACCGACACGAGGTCTCCAGCCAGGGGGAGTAAGATCATTGTTTTTCTAATCTAAACCAAGGAGGTTGATCCTGGCAAGATCAGCCTTTGACCTGCCCCGAAAAATTGGACAGGCCAGCTCTTATTCATTCGTTCTGCTTTCTCTATTTATGCTGAACTCTACTTTCCCCATGTCCATTTTGAGGGATCAGGTCCATCCCAAATTTGCCAAAGTAGATTTGTTTTCGAACTTGCTGAAGTGTTTTTTGTTTTTCATCTCCGCTGTGTGGCTGGGCTAACTGAGATATCCCATCAATTTTTTAAATTCCCACGGATGATTGTGTGTTAGAATGGGAAAAATTCACCTCAGTTTTTGTAACTGTATTTAGGTAATTCACGAACATATTGAGGCAAACAATAGCAATGATTTCTATAATCTTACTATTTGAGAATCCCGCGCGCTTCATTGATTCAAAATCTTCTTCGTTAATGTTTCCCTGCTGAAGAGTAACAAGTACGGTAAATCGTAGCAGAGCCTTTACAACGGGATCGTTGGAGGTAGCTTTGCGTGCCATCTCAATTTCTTCTTCGCTTAATCCAACATTCTTTGCAATGGTATACTGAGCGCACAAATTACTCGGACATCTGTGAATTTCTGCAACTAGAAGTGCAATAAGAACTCTTTCATTATGTGTAAGTTCTCCTTGTTGCAGAGCCATATCTGCTAGCACGTATGCCTTTAATGCAATGGGGGAATTGGCTAGGATCCGAAAAAAATCTGGAAGTTCAGTAATTGATGTTTCTGTTATAGAGAGGCTTTTTTTTAGCTCTGCTGCGACCTCGTCATATTTTAACGGTGGAATACGTTTCATGTTTGGCGAATATGGAATTTAAGCATAACGCGTGTTTCGTTCTCAATACGTTCTCTAATAACATTAGATAAAACAGGAATCGTGCCAGAATTTTAGAAAAACGTAACTGCCTTGCTGTTAAAGAGAAAGATTGTTGATAATGGATTTGGACATCACATCGAGATATCAACAAAAACGAATTATGTTAATTATAGGCGATTTTTCGTAACGCCATTATTAGCGAATTACTCATTTTCAGTCTTCGGTAGGTCGCTTGATTGAGAGTTTTTTCATCCGTGAAATGAGTGTAGAAGGACTTAAACCGAGCAGCAGGGCAGCACCATTATTTCCGTGTATTTTCCAATTGGCCCGATTTAGTGCTTTCAAGATGTTATTTTTATCTCGAATATGGCGTTCTTCTTCATTAAACACCTCACCTTGAAGATCAGCAGTCGCTCTGAAAGTGGTGTCTACGATTTTATTGTTAGCTCGGTGATGAGGGTGGGGAAGGTCAAAGAACAATTTGGATTTTTGTGAAAGTATGACGGCTCGTTCGATGATATTTTGAAGCTCACGAATATTTCCTGGCCAATCATAACTTTGCAATTGTAATAGATGGGCAGATGACAGCCTGGGCTCAGGTAGTTTCATATGTTGGGCTGCCTGGTGAATAAAGTGGGTTGCCAAGAGTGGAATATCATCCTTGCGATCTCTCAACGGTGCTACTTTTAACGGAAAAACGTTGAGACGGTAAAATAAATCTTGTCGGAAATGTCCAGTCATTACTTCTTCTTGAAGATCGCGATTGGTTGCCGCAACGATTCTGACGTTCGTTGTTCTTGTCCTTTCTTCACCAACTCGTTCATACTGTTTTTCTTGTAATACGCGAAGAAATTTACTCTGCAGTTCTAGAGGAATTTCTCCGATCTCATCCAGAAACAGAGTTCCTCCATCTGCTGCTTCAAACCGTCCCGCTCTATCTTTTATGGCACCAGTGAATGCACCTTTAACATGTCCAAAAAATTCACTTTCATAAAGATCTTTCGGAACAGATGCACAGTTCACACGGATAAGTGGATTACTTGATCTGAGGCTTCGCTTGTGGATTTCTCGTGCGACAAGCTCTTTTCCTGTTCCTGATTCACCGAGAATGAGCACAACAGCATCTGTATGAGCAACAAGATCCACCTGCTGTAACATCGTCTTGCAAGCATCGCTTTCACCAATAATTTCCCCAAATGCTCCAGCTTCGCGTACTTCCTCACGCAAATAAGTATTCTCCAACTCTAGTTGAGACTTAAGATGCTCAATCTCCTGAAAGGCGCGCATATTAGTCAGAAGGGCTCCGATATGATTGGCCAAAATTCTCAACCACCCAGGCCCTCGCGACGGAACTGGAATGCGAGTTACAACTGCAATGACTCCCAAAATTTGTTTTTCAAAACCAATCGGTTGGCAATTAACTCCTTTGATATTTTCCTGTTCTACCCATTCACGGGGGAAAATCTCAGTTAAAACGCCGATGGTATTGTTCGTAATAAGTGGAATTCCTGTTGACGCTACTTGTCCAATCTTTCCCAAACCGATTGGAATACGGTGGAACTCATTTTCCAAAAAGAGGGGAAGATTCTTTTCATCCCTTAAAGGTTGAGCCTTACTTGCGACAAGATGCAGACAATTTTCTTGACTGTTACAATCATTCCCACATTTACGTTTCTGACAACAATCTGCAGGCCGAACAAACCAAATGCAAACTAACGCCACATGTGACCGTTTGGCTAATTTACTTGTGACGTGCAAAAGTAACTGATCCACCGAACGGATTTTTTGCGCTTCAACAAGCTGATCGCACAGAGATTCAAAATCTGGGTAATAGTTGTTGCTCATTTATACGTGAACTATTTTGTATAACAAAAATTTCTTCTTCAATAGCATTGTAGATGCCACTAAGAAAGCCGCTTTATTTGAACTCTATGCTCTTTTCATCAAATCAAAATACTAACTAATTCTCTGTGGCGAAATTTCGCCGAAAACGAAATTTCACAATCGTTTAATTTAACTTCTTAAAGTTGTAACTGCTTATAGTACAGTAGGAAAAATAAAATCAAATAGTTGGCATAGAAACTGTAATACGAAACCTGCTTGGTAACGAATGCCATTATTGAACAAGGCAGACCAATGACAACTCAACAAGAAATAAATAGTTCACCTTCAGAAAAAATGCAGGACACAGCTAATGAAAGGAATCCATCCAGCATACCTTTGTCCGAGTTTAAAGCTGCCCAACAAATGCCAACCAAAAAGATATTACCTCTTGTAATTTTTGTTTGTCTGTTTTTTCTAATTATAGGTTCCTCGTGGTACATAATTTCACATAAAACTCCGCTGATTATTCAAGGTGAATGCGATGCAACGGAAATCAAAATAGCATCCAAGGTTGTAGGACGAATTCAAACCATTCCTGTTCATAAGGGAGATCAGGTGACAAAAGGGCAACTACTCGTTCAATTGGAAAGTCAGGATTTGCTGGCAAAACTGGAGCAGGCACGTGCAGTAATGCAATTGTCTAAAGAAGAATACAATAAATTACAAAATGGTTTCCGTAATGAAGACATTCTTGTCCAATCAAATTTATGGATTAAGGCAAAATCAGTATTAGAACAAACTGGACGTACTGTAAAACGTTGGAGCTCACTTCAAGCCACTGATGCAATTTCATTACAACAGCTTCAAGATGCCGAGAGGGATTTGTATGTCGCGCAAAGTACGGAACGCGCTGCAAAAGCTAGTTTTGATCAAGCTGTGACGGGATATCGTGATGAGGACAAAAAGGTCGCTGCAGCCCGATGTGAACAGGCAAATCAAAGTGTGAAGGAACTTGAGGCACTCGTCATGGAATTGAAGCTTTCCACACCAATTAGTGGTGAGGTGCAGGATCGTATTGTTGAACCGGGGGAATTGGTGAGCGCCGGATTTCCAGTCATCAGTATTGTCGATCTAAAGGATATCTGGGTCACTTTTAATCTACGGGAAGACTTGCTAGCCAGTATTCGAATGGGAAGCATCATTAATGTACGAATTCCAGCTTTGGGAAACAGAGAAATTCCTCTGAAAGTTAATTACATTTCGCCCAGAGGGGATTTTGCGGCCTGGCGTGCAACAAAGGCGACTGGCGACTTTGATTTAAAAACTTTTGAAATACGTGCAATTCCAACTGGTTTTATTGAAGGACTGCGTCCCGGCATGACAGCGCTTGCAACTTGGAAAAGAACAAATTGATGGTTGTGAGCAGTATCATGAGTATTTTATGGGTAACGAATTTTGGACGGGTAGTTCGTCGGGAATGGAAACGAATTGTATCCAGGCCAATTTATCTTGTTATAACAGTTTTGTTGCCACTATTGGCAATATTTGTCCCAAGAATGATTTTCCAAGAGGGTGTTTCACGACATTTGCCAATAGCTGTATGTGATTTGGACCATTCTACCTTGAGTCGCCATGTTATCCGGTCTTTGGATGGGGATCCATTCTTGCAAATCCAATCCCAGGTTCCTGATATTGCCCTGGGACAGAAATTGCTTCTTTCAGGTAAAATCTATGCACTTGTTGTTTTTCCAGAAAACCTGGAACGGGATATTCGTTTGAAACGATCACCTAAAATTGCCAGTTATTATAACAATCAACTATTCTCCGTAGCTGGGATTGTCGTTCGAGAAATTCAAGGAGTCATCAGTGCGGAATCAGAATCATTGAAGGTATTGTTTTACGAGAGCCAAGGACAACAACGTGCAGCTGCAAAGATTCAAGGTAATCCTGTTCAAATTGACACACATACTTTGTTCAATCCATACTTGAATTATAATGTTTTTTTGGCAACACCACTTGGCCCAGCCATGCTGCAGGTAGTTGTAATGATGACGACTATTTTTGTTATTGGTTTGGAACTGAAGAATGGAACATCGATGGAATGGCTTGCCACAGCCAAAGGCAGTTTTTCAGCCACGCTCTTGGGAAAACTCACTCCTTACACGCTTATCTTTTTATTTGTTGGATTTGTTTTTAATCTCTGGTTGTTTTTTTGTGCAGGAATACCACAACAGGGAAGTTTTCTATTCCTTCTATATCAATTCTCGGAAGAAATTTCCAAATAGACGAGTAGGCAAAATTTTCCTTGTACAACACACAGTATTGTGATTAAACAGTGCTGTTGCGTAAAGCCGAAGCCAGTCCAAACTCTGAAAACGCCACGCCCGATGAACTCCGCGTGGCCATGGAAGCCGCGCCCAATAAGCGCAGTTACATTCGGCTCAACGCTCTGCGCTCCTTGCTACTGGGCATCCCCCGGGCCACTGTCTGTCAACAATTCTGCCGTTCCGACCGCATGGTGCGAATGTGGATTGAACTCTTCAACCGTGGCGGCATCGATGCCCTAATCACGCGCCCCAAACCGGGCCGTCCTCGCAAAGCCAAACTCGAACGCGTCCGCGATCTTCTGATACCCGTTCTTGCGGACCCTG